>Ga0209645_1000269_pt1 | contig 27988 bp, 41 predicted proteins | sample ETNvirenome_6_30_FD_184070 | JGI IMG/M metagenome (GOLD analysis project Ga0209645, IMG submission 184070) | Marine viral communities from the Pacific Ocean - ETNP_6_30 (SPAdes) (version 2) | ecosystem: Environmental > Aquatic > Marine > Oceanic | place: Pacific Ocean | collected 2013-06-19
CTTCTCATACTTAGCAGCCATGGCATCCCTTTTTTGGGCGCTATATCCGTATGTATTTTTAAGAAGCTCATACCTAACGGGCCATTCAGCAGCAGCATAGAGCTTCTTTAATTCTTCCACTTGTTTTACGACGTTATTTTTGTATTTCAGTAATCTTCTATCGTATTTAGCGAGTAGATCTGCTGATAATTTTTTATCTTTTTTACCAGGGTAAACAAGGGGTTTATCACCGGAACCAAAAAGTTCATATTTGGCTTTTTCTTGTTTGCCGGAAGTTAGTAACTCTATAACATTGTCTCGTGTGATAGCAAATTGCTGAATTTGAATTTCATCGCCTAATTTTCTTGTGACAATGTAGAGCATCTCTGGATAAGTATTTAAAGCTTCTACAAGGTTTGTAAAACTTCCCTCTATTTTTCCACCTTCTTTTAATAATTTTAGACTAACAGGGATTCCCGTAACACCTTCTATAGTTTTGAACGCTATAATATCCTCAATGGGTTTACTACCGTCATCAGGGTCTACTACCTGTTCTCCAGAGAACATGGCTGCTAGAAATCCTTCAAGCACAAAACCGGCTGACGACTCAGTGAAGCTATTAATCACCGCAGATAAAGACTCTAGAAAAATAAGAGTACTAATAATTCTTCGTGGCGATCTCATATTAGTATCAAAATTAGCTCGATCAATTATATCGTCAAATTTAGCTTGAATATTAGCACCACCTGAAATTGTTGCAAAAATCTTCTCAACCTGTTTTCTTTCCATGGATTGAGGCTTACCCCAAGACTCATTAGGGGAGAACTTAGGAAGATTTAAAATAAATTGTCTTGCTCTTTCTTTCTTAATATTATTTTCTTTCTCTGTTATAATTGGTTTGTCAACAACTAGAGATTCTTTTGTACTTCTTTTTAGATTCCCGTAGCGGAACATCCCAAGTATCTGATTTAGCGGAGCAAAGTTGCCCGCAAACTTGTATGTGTGTCCATTATAATCAAAGACCACCGCCTCTACTGGCGTAGTAATCGTAGAAAAGTCCTTGATTTTGTTGAGGTGACGCTGCATAACAGCCATGGCTTCGGGATTCTCAGTACCAACTGAAGTGATTTCTTTTACAGCGTTCGCAAGCTCATTCTTGAGACGCATTACTTCTTTGTTATTATCTTCGATAAAGATACTTCTAAGACCTTTTAACAGTTCAACTGTAAAGTCGTGGATAGCTAACTCTAATGGTTCAACAGATTGTTGAAGCAATACTTTACTACCCGCTATTATTGAGTTAAGGTCTTGCAAATCTTGAGGATTCAAGCCTTTCTTGAGTGCTCGCAGTCCTATGTTTCCGGGAAGCTTAAGAATGTAATTTATTATCTCTTCTTTTAAATTTCTAGGTAATTCAGAATCAATACCATTCATTAACCTTTTGTACATATAATCAAGGATAGTGGAGTCATCATTTAATCCTTCTTTCCTCATCTCATTGTTAATGCGATTAAAAGCTTGATTTAGGGCTTGTCCATCATCTTCAATTTTTTTAATGTCTACTAAAGCTCTTCGTGCTAAATTAAAATCATCGCTGTGAAGTTGGTTCTCCATTCTCTCCATAGCATTATCAAGAGTTTCAAGAGTTCCTCTGGGGATTGGTGATTGATCTCCAGTTTCACGATCAAACACAAAGTGACCAACGTCGTGTATTTTTAGTGTTTTATCATCGTAGAGGATAACATTTGCATTACCTGGATCCATAACTTCAGCATTGTACCAAATATTTGTGTTGGGTCCAAAGATTCTCTCTTTCTCTTCGTCTGATAACGCCTCAACAGCTTTTTCAAAAGTAGCAAAGCCGCCACTAAAAGCCTTTTCTAACCCTCCACGACCAGCAAACTTTTGTGCAAGCCCTGCGGCATCTAAACCGCCAGACTTTAAATTTCCTTTGTTACGGGCTCCCTTGGCTTTTCCCTCGGGAATAGAATAAGAAAGAAATAGATTTTGACCGTCTACTTTTTCTTCAGCAGTCAGTTCACCATTAGCAGCAGCTTCAAGGATCTCCTTCATTTCACCAAATGTTAAATCTCTATTTTCATAGAGATGATCCATGTGACCAGCTACGCCACCCATTACTTATCCTCTGTGAGTACTTTTAATTCTTCTTCAAGAGCATTTACACGCTCATTTAGAGATCTTACGTGGCGCTTAATAGAACGTATATGTTCTTTTGCTAATTGGACTCTTCCAGAGTCTCTTTTGTTAGTAACTCTAATACTAGATACAATATCATAAAGAGCTTGAACAGAAGCTCCAGCATCTACTTTAAACTCTTCATTTAGAAGAAACTTCTTAGTCAGCCTTTTTAGCACTGGACTTCTTCACTTTCTTGGGTGCTTTTGCAGCCTCAGCTTTAGGTGCAGCTTTAGGTGCAGCTTTAGGTGCGGCCTTGGGTGCAGGTGCTGCTGCTCTACGTGCAGCATCTCTTGCTGCAACTCTTGCAGCCCTTCTTGCTTTTCTTACTCGTGGACTAGGCATTATTAATTCCTCCTAATATTTGACTCTAAGTCATTATAAATAGTAAGCAGCAAAGCTATATTCTTATATTGTTGTCTTATTTTTAGGATGAACCAGTAGGAAGGGCAACCAGCATACTGCCAGTGACTCCAAGTTGAAAAGTTTTAGCTTGTCCTAAATGATTAGTTCCTTGAATAAAAAGCCCAGCGTTGGGTTCAGTAATATAAACTGATCCGGAATTTTGCTGTGAGCCGTGAATATGCCCTTCCTCTAGTGCTTTGTCTAAAGCCTTTGTAGCTTCTGCTTTAAGTTGTAGAATAGATGAAACGTGACCTAGGAATCTTCTCTTCTTCATTATGAACTACCACCGTCATACCCTAAAGTTTCATCAGTTACATCTAATCTATAATGTCTGTCAACATATCCGAATATATTAACTTTATCATTTGATGTTGTTGATGCATAAATAGAAACATTTTTATGTGGAACACCAGGATAAATTTGTTGAAGCCCTTCTCGATTGAGTACTTGAATAACAAATGTTTTTTTAGCGTCTGAAAAAGCAGCCGCAGGTGCTGTACTACTAGGAACTACTGCTATAGTTAAATTCAAATCACTACTTGAATCATGATTTGCTGCCCACAGAAAAACCTCATCAAAAGCATAATCAGTTGTTGTGTGAACTAAAGTTGTCCCTGATACATTAAGTGGGACAGTCGAGCTATCGCCAGATAAAGCATTGCGACTTCTTAATATGCCTTTAGTATTGTATGCACCACCAGATAGTGACGGAGCAGACAATTGATTCCCTAACTTAGTCATACTGAAGCCTCCTTGTCGTTTTATAAATACTCTTAAGAATTATATTTTTTCGTCTCCAAATAAATTTACTATTTGCACGCCCCGTGTGGGTTTAGTTTCTTCTTTTGTGATAACCTGATTAATTTCATAATCTACTACAGGTATCTCTAGAGCAATTTCTTCACTTACCGGCTTTTTTGCTGGCTGTTTTTTTCGGTATATTGTAACAATTACTGTCTTGTAATTGCTTGGCATTTTATCCCCCTTATGTTACAGAGGTTCAAAACCTCCATCATCTTTAACGGAACCAATGTGAAAATATTCATGAAGATTGTTGTGCAAATTTTGCATCATCTTGATCATAGTAGAATCTGTTTTATCTTGATTGTTGTTTAATTTTTGCCATACTTGCATTTCGGCTTTAGCAATTGAGTTTCTCAAAAATACTTTTATTGCAAGAAGTGGTGATGCAACACCAATGTTTTCCATCGACCGATACCCAGCAAAAATATTGCCAATCAATTCATTATTACTATTAACAATTGGAGACCCGCTGCTTCCTGGTTTAGTTGGCATACTATACATTGCATAGCCTTCTGGTGAATACCCTGTAAAATATCCGTCAAATGTTAGAACCATTCTTGGAAAAACAATACCATGAGGTGCAGCCATATTATAAGCAAGTTGTCCTCTTTTAGGTCGATCTTTGGCTACTTTAAGAATTGGTGGCTTAGTTAGTACAGTATTTACTCTGAGTAGGCAAAGATCAAATCTTTTATCAATGGCAACCACATCAGCATTATATTTAAAACCATTGTAATCAACAATAGTAAATTTTTGACCCATATGAGTTACCACTACACTATCTATTTTTCTTTCTTTCATAAATGTACTACGACAAGAATGCCCTGCACTTAAAACATAACTTACATCACTTGAGACTTCACTGTGTTTAATAAAAGACCCAGATGAAACAGCACGAGATTTTGCGTTTTGACATTTGACTTTATTGTCCTTATCAAGTTCACATCCTTTCCAAAGTGTATCACTTCTTAGTTGAACAAAGGATTTTACTGGAAAATTATGTCTTAGTGGTTTTGCCTTGTTATGGTAAGAAGTACAGGCACCAGAACAGCTTGCAACCGTAACATATAACAGGGTGATTAAACACACTCTAAGGGTATCCGTAATTATTCGTATCATAAAATAACTATTTCCGAATAAAGAGTTTCAGTCTATTTAAGTTGTAATAAGTTACAAACGCACAAACCAAGAAGGTGTTATAAGATGTTGTCAATGTGTCAAAAAATGATCAAAATAGCCGCTTTTGTATTAGCGGCTTTAGTTTTATTCCCCTCAAATGCTATCTCAGAGCCAAAAACTTCTGATTTGCAGCCAATTTGGGAAAAGATCAATGGTGAGTGGAAATTTAATGAAGTAAAGAGACAAAAACACCAAAGTCTTGTCTATGTTATAACTACAACTGAGAATAACTCCAGCAAAAACATACTTACTAAAGAAATGGTGAAACTTCCCTTCATCCAGATTATTGATGAGAACAAGAAAGAGGGAATATCACTTCACTAGTTTTTTAGGAGAACATATGACAAGAGTATTAACTAATAGATGGGTGCTCTTGTGTGTTCTTTGTGTGACAATTGCAGTCTCCTCGTTTTTAATATATAAAAACAATTTTCAGCCAGAATTAGTATTATCAAAAGACATAACTTATTATCTACCTGGACAAAGAGATAATTGTAAATGGATATTGCAGGCAGACAATAACTTAAGAAACATAGCTGGCGAAACAACTGAAATTAGAATAGGTATACCCGAAGTTCAAGCAGGGGGTTATTTAAGCGGTCGCATAGAAGTGGGACAACATAATAATCTGATGCTTGCTTTTGTCCCCCCAGGGACACAAAAGAACAAAGTTCCTGTTATTCTAACAGCAGACTATTCTGAACAAGAATTGCCGATCAATTTTTTAAGGTTTAGGTGGGTACAAAGCAGCACAATAACTATTCTTATATTTTCCTCCGAAGAAATGTGTATCGCCTCTAGGGGTAAAAAATAATGAGATTCTTAACCTTATTGCTTGCTCTTAGTGTTGTCTTTGGATGTGAAGAAGATAGGCTTGTCAAGATTGAGTGCATTCCTGGTGAAAAACTTGTATGTGATGAGCACGGTCAAGACTTTCCTGCGGCTGATCCTATTGATATCGCACAAAGAGCAGGTCAATGTTCTTACGGTTTAAAAACTTGCACAACAAGTGGCTGGTCAGAATGTGTAGGGGCACGAGGGCCTTCTGAAGAAATTTGTGACGGTATAGACAATGATTGCGATGTTGCCATTGATGAAACCTATCCAGAGATACATCAGCTTTGTGGGTTTGAAGAAAACGTTGATTATGGGGTTGGTATTTGTACACCTGGTGTTATGAAATGTGATAATGGGGGTTTATATTGTGATGGACACGTTGGACCCACTGAAGAGACGTGCGATGGGGTTGATAATAATTGTAATGGAACTGTTGACGAAAATATTCCAAACTCAACTGCTGTTGTTTGTTACGAAGGACCAGACGGAACTTTAGGTATTGGAGAATGTCGAGCAGGAATTAGGTACTGTACTGACGGCAACTTTGGTGGACCTTGTGATAATCAAACTTTGCCAACCTTAGAAAGATGTGACGATCTGGATAATGATTGTGACGGTGAAGTTGATGAAGGTTTTGATAATCGTGGTGTAGATTTAGTTTTTGTTCTCGATATATCTGGATCCTTTAGGGAAGAGATAGACTCAATGATTCAAGGCATAACCCCCCTCTTAGACGACCCGATAACGAGCACATTTCGCTTTGGGTTAGTTGTTGTAGGTGCTAGGGGCGGTGACGACTTAAGACCGCAAAATTACCTCGCAAGAATGGTGTCTGATTTTGTCTATGCTGACGAGTTTCTTGCTGTGATAGAAGCCGGCAGAATGATTGATAGTGCTGGGCAAGAACCAACAATAGATACGATGTACTGGTCGATGAATACTTACCCATTTTCGTGGAGACCAGATGCACAAAAAGTTATTATAACAATGACTGATGAAGAAGCACAAACAATGAACGAGCACCCTATGTCTTGTTTGGAAATAGGTGAACTATCAAATACTTTAGGTTTCGAACTATTTGTTTTTGCCCTTGAACAACATCATAATACATTTATCAATTGTGTAAGGGGTGAAAGAGATAGACTTTATACACCTACAGCAAATTCAGAAACTGTATTTTTACAGATCAGAGCCATATTCGAAGACCTTTGTATCGGTCGTTAATCACTCTTCAGAATCTTCAAGAACTTCCGGAGCTTCTACATCTGAAACTTCACCAATAAGATCTGCTAGGTTTTGTAATTCCTTGATGCTTTCTTCCAGTCCTTCAATTAAATTTTGAACTTCATCTAGAATCTCAATACTGTTTCCAATATTTAATGAATCATTAACCTTTGCTGCTTTTTCTTGGAGTCTTACACCCAATCGACCAATAACTAGAGTCAAGCTATTTCTAGCTATTCCTCTTATATCTTCTTCTAAAACTGTAAATGATATCTTTTTAAAATTCATTTTGATTCTCCCGCAATGTGATTTAATATTGATTTTAAAACCATAATTTTTTCTTCTTTTGTTTTAGCAACATAGAAAGCCCAAGCGGTTGTGCTCTTATTCCTATTTATTTCGTTTGATAGCAAAGTAACATTATTTTCTAAAATTTGTATTGTTTCGGGTGATAGTTCTAAAAGTTCTATGTTCAAACTACCAGCTAATTCAAGCAGTGTTGCCACATTGTTTTCTTGATATGCTAAAGAGGCTTTAGAAAACATATCTGATTTTTCATCTGTGCCGATTTTATCAGGGTGTGTTTTTTCGGCTATTTTTCTGTATAGTTTTTTAACATCGTTATTCTTCTTGGTCTTTTGTGTTTCTATTTCTTCAGATAATTCTTGTTCTTTTTGTTCGGTATTTTGTGTTTGTTTTACTTTTGGTTGAGAGAATATTTTCTTAAATTCTTCAGGGTATTCTTCTTTCATCATTTGCCTCATTTCTTTTTCAGAAGCTAAGCAAATTTCGTCAACCTCCTCTTTCTCTAGAATAAGGTAAGAATATTGAAGTGTGAGTTTTTTGATTTTGATGGAAGACATAAAATAAATAGGTAAAAGGACGGGGAGCCGAAGCCCCCCGCCCACAAAACCTATCCTGTTAAACAGTTAGCTATTAGCTACCGTTTGTACCCACAGCATCAGTAGTTTGTTCAGGTGAGGCACTTGGAGCAGCAATTTTCTTAAGCTGCATCATGCCACCAACAACCACAACCTGGAAGGATGCGTCTTCACCATCATTATCAGTTCCCTTAAGGAAGAGACCCGAGTTAGCGGTTCCATCAGCTTCAAGGATTAGTGCGTGAGAAGCAGCCGAGTGGTCAATGACTTCTGCCAATTGAGCACTTGTAACAGCCCCATCAAGAATCTTATCACTGTTGACAGCATTAGCAACAATCTCAAGTGAACCGACACCGTTTGTGACGATCTCGCTAGCACCGACAGCATTGTTGCTGATATTACCAGCACTTACAGTTACGGTGAAATCAAGTGTTCCGTCAGAGTCTTGATATGCCACAGCAATACCGTCTTCAGTGTTAGAGCTAACCATAGCACCAACAATATCCTGAACTCGCTCATCATCATTTGCAGCGACGTAAGCCAAGATGTCACTCATGACAGCTTTCGTACCTGCGTTGCTGGAGTCAGCGTCAAATATAATGAAACCATCACCATCAGCGAGAGTAACACTAGATCCAGCAGTAGCGTCAAGCAAGTTAAGTTCAGAGGCATTTGCAGTAAGAGCAACATCGCCAAGGCTTAGGCTTCCAAAATGCCCGGCAGCGCCACTAACAGCGATAGAGCCAGAGATATAATCACCTAAAATACCTTTATCAGCGCCATAAATGACAGCCTTCGAAGCAACCGCAGTTTTAGCAACTGCGCCATCAAGCACGTTCAACTCATTAGTGTCCAAAGTAGCACCATCAAGGATACTCATTTCAGCAGGAGTGATGACAGCAAGTTCATCAGCCGCAAGCATATCAGCTAGTTTGTCAATTTCAGCATTAAATGCCAGGACATCAGAACCGATGGCAAGACCAAGAGTTGTTCTCTGAGCAGCGGCATCAGCATCATCAAGTAGAGCCTTACCAGCAGCAGTCAAGTCATAAGTAGCAGCAGTGCCGGTACCTGTGAATTGAATACCTTTACCGGCAGCAGAGGTTAGACCAGCAAGAGCAGCCAATTCTGCATCATATGCTTGGACATCAGAACCGATGGCAAGACCAAGACTTGTACGAGCAGTGTTACCTGTCTCAAGAACAAATTTGCTACCATCAGCAACGAGGATACCACCGTCAGTATATGCGCTGACTGTTGATGCATCGGTGTCTGAAAGTCCTGCCAGACTTTGATTTGCAATTCTTCCATCGACTGTATTCAATGCAGAAATAATAGAGCCCGAACCCTGTGCGAAGCGAGATCGAAGAGCTAGACCGCCAGTAACGTGTGCGGCGGTTACGTTTGGTGTCAAGCCAAAAACTGGTAAACTGTGAAACTGTTTATCTGTACTGCCGGTAACAAAGCCACCGAGTACTCTTCCGTGTAACTGAAATGGTTGTGCATTACCACTTAATAAGGTACCTAAAGACATAGATTGTCCTCCACCTAAAGTTATTTGGACCGAACTAGAGTCCACCGCTGAATTATCGTTGGTAGCTCTAATTTTATATGAAACTGTTTCTGTGATCGTAACTGATTTGGAACTTAATCCTAAAACGTCTTCAGTACTACTAAGTAGTCCTCCGACATACTTAAGTAACTCTAATTTTGTTTCTCCTGAAACACTCCAAGAAAGTGTCACAGTATCTCCACTATTTTCTACCGAATTAGCGGAGGAAGAGAAAGAACTTATTGATGGATTTCCACTATGAAAAGTAACAGGCTCAGGAGTACTAGGATCAAAATCAGCTTGTGAGAATGATACCGCCTCCTCAGTCCAGAAAAAATCCTGAATATATCCTTTTACCCCAGTAGCTGCTGCATTAATATCAGCACCTAATGTTGGACTAGATGAATTATCAATTTCATATGATACAGTTGAAGATCCCTGCTCAGTGCCATTAATATATAATTTTGTTGTTCCAGAATTACGCTGGACCATAATGTGCCACCATTGATTAGCAGCACCGGCACCAAGGTAATAATTGATAATCAAATCATGATTAGCATCACCTGGAACTTCATCATCGTTTTCAACATAAACCCCGATCGATCCGTTATGATTATAAATACGGAAAGGGTTACCTCCTGAATCAGGACCTGTAGCAAATAGCCTATCGTATGATGTAAGCTGAGTGGGGTGAAACCAGAAACCAACTGTGTAGTCTCCAGTTCCTACATCAAAAACACTAGGGGTATTGAATGTAATACTATCACTAAAATTAGCCATGAACATTGCTTGCTGCCCAAACAATTTTTGAGCAGTAGCCATTGCCACACCATTATTTTGAGTGATAGCTGTGTTACCTAGAGCGTCGGTAAAATTTCCATCATAAGCTTTAAAATGTACTTTTGCATTAGTTGGCGAAAATACAGCCATACTTATTCCTCCTAGGAAAAGAGAAATATAACTCTAGTGATAACTTTTTGGAAAACTAATTAAAAACTATTTTTCACAGAAACAGCTTATAATGATCTCGAACTGTTAGTAGCGCCCGAGACACTCCTTAAACGATGGTGGTTTATTTTTATTCAAAAAAAAAGCCCCGCTGATGCAGGGCTGGAGGAAGAGGTGGGATTCGAACCCACGGTACATCGCTGTACAAGGCATTTCTAGTGCCTCACCATCGACCACTCGGACACTCTTCCATAAACAGTTTTATGACTTATTTAGGTCACGGTACTAGAACCGCACTTTTTGGAGCCGCTTATCCGACTTGAACGGATGACCGTCGGTTTACAAAACCGATGCTCTACCAACTGAGCTAAAGCGGCAATGGTACTCCCTGGAGGATTCGAACCTCCGACCTACGGCTTAGAAGGCCGTTGCTCTATCCGGCTGAGCTAAGGAAGCTTATGGTAGCCCACCGAGGGATCGAACCTCGAACCTACTGATTATGAGTCAGTTGCTCTAACCTATTGAGCTAGCGGGCCACAAAAATAATATTCAATTTTCACAAAACTCTTATCAGAGAGGGCAGCCCAAACTAATAATATATATTTTACCTAAAAACAAACATAACGTAAAGTGTATTGTAAGTTACTGTTTTTACTTACTTTTTGTAAATCCTTGTTTTTACGACACTAATTCTAGATCCCGCTCGGAGTAGAAAGGGTTATATCCATTATCTGATCCAGGATATTGAACTTTATAATTACCACCCGATTCAGCCTGCATAACTAAAGCAACTGTGCCTGCCAACTTCCAACGTTTGTTACGTTTGTTTTCTTTGAAGCGCACCAGCGAACCAACAGAATACTTGGGAGGTAATGGAACAATCGTATTTAACGCTTGCGTGATATTATCCCAAAAGGTGCCTGGAAAATAATCGGTATGAGGATCTGATTTCAAACCATCCCGAACTGTATGGGGAGAACTAATGCTTCCATCACTATTTGTCCAGAATGAAAGAAGTTGATCAGAATCCTCAAATCGAACATAGACTTTTACTTGACCATTGTTATGATAGTCGTTTTGCTCGATGGAGACTTCACGGTCTACAACTTTAGCACGATTGCGAATCTTTTTAAGAGCAGCTTCAAGCTTCATATCTCTCTCCCTTACAAATACATAATATCACAGATCAAAGGCAAGTCAAGAAAATAATATTAAAAACCACCACATTCTGCTGGAAACATTGGCTTATCTTCATGTGAATGATATGTAGCCAACTCAGCAGGAACCTCCAAGATATCCATATCAATCATAAAGGTTTCCAAAGCATCTTGGACTGTAGGAGCCCAGATCTTAAAACTAGCACCACGAACCTGGATTTCAAAGCAGTTCATTTTTTCTCCTTAGAACTGTTATTATTTTGGAGCATAGATAGCTTGATCAATACCTTCAAGATATCCGCAAGCTAACATTAGAGTTGTCATCAGGACTACTGCCACCCAGAGCTTTAGTCCACCTGGGGACTCATGACATTCAGAATAAAAGAAGTGTTTACGCCAGTTCTTCATAACTTTTCTCCACAAGCTTTTTGATTGTTTTTTCAATGCCCGGATTTACAAGCCGAGCGTTAGGAAGGATGTCATGCCTAATAATACTTCTCATAAACTTTTTGTCCTCATTTGCTGGATCTGTTACAAATGGTATTTCTTTTCTATTACACCAATCTTCCAGAGAACGTTTAGGAGATAAGATAAAAGGTCTAATAACATTTTTATTGCGGTAGGGTATAATCTTACTCTTTCCGTGGATTGATGAGAATAAAAACCACTCTATCACATCGTCTAAGTTATGACCTGTAACAACCGGTTCATTAAAACTATGAAGAAACTTATAACGCTCGTTCCGCCAATGTTCCTCAAGCGACTCATCTGCCGGGCAGCTATTATAATTAACACCCACCACAAACTCAATATTACGACTGTCACAAAAATCTTTTACAAAACTTTTACACTTAGTCCCGAAAGAAGTGCCGTGATCAAAATATGCTGCTGTTACATTGTGATTGTTTGAGAGAAAGTCTAGAATAGCCATAGAATCTGGACCGCCTGAAACGGCGACTGTAAGATCCCTTGGCAACTTTCCCAAAACCTTTAACATAACAACTCCTTTGGTGCGCTCGGTAGGGTTTGAACCTACGACCCCTGCCGTGTAAAGGCAACGCTCTACCACTGAGCTACAAGCGCATCTCTGAAGAGTTTTCGCCCAAGTACATCTGGGCTCCTATCCCCTTTTGTATCTAACCCTACAATCCGTCTTCCACACGCAACTCTTCAAAGGTATGTGGGTACTGAAGGTAGGGACGCTGGCTCTTTGTGCTTCCTGCCAGATCGGTTCCGGTTTACCCGTAGCACTTATCTTCGTTTTGTATATTTCTTTTTCATAGTTTCCTCTAAAGTCCATAAACGCCGATGACGTCTTTTGCTTTGTCTTCAAGAATGTTCCCACGAGGGAAGTTGCGAGCAGGAGCTTTCCAAGAAGCAGCTTTCCAAATCAAGCCGTCCTCTTTACTGACGAAGAACCAAACACTTCGGTGGTACTCGCCGCCATCCTGGTAAACCTTGTAGTATTTACCGCCCGCTTTGACTTTGACCTCTGGACGAGGTAACGTCGGGAACTTAGAATCATAGTGATTATTAAGAAGCTCCACACACTGATCTAGAAAACCGTTCATGTGGAACTCAACTTCAGGATTAGCAATAGCCATTTATCTCTCTCCCTTACAACACTATATTACTACGGATTAGAGATAGGTCAAGTTTTTTATTTACTTTTTTTTGTTTTTTTTGCTACGCATATACATCAATTGTTGTTTGCCCAACAACTCTTTCTTTATCCGCTTTTTCTTTGCTTTTAATTTTTTGAGCAACTCTCTTTGTTTCTTTGCTCTGTTTGATTGCATCCACATTAGGAATAAGACGGTGCCACCAGGCAAAGCCAGGGCTAATAGAATACCAACCAGTAGAATACCTAATTGAATAATCACTCATCATCCTCATCCTTTTATTATTTATATTCTTCCAAAAGAATAATAGTATCTTCAGGACAACTAATGTCGTGATATTTTCCGCACATCATGGCAATCGTATAGTCATTACCTCCTTCAACCACTTTATCTCCAAAAAAGGTGCAATCCAAGGGATTGTCTGATATGTGTTTGAAGGCATAAGTTTTGTCCCACTCTTTACGAGTAATATCTATGGATATTTGACCACCAAGATTAAACCCTAAGCCCCATCCTGAAAACTCTTCCTTGAGTCTTTTAACAATCTTTTTTCGCTCGTTACTTTTTTGATCCCATAAAACATAATCCTCTCGTTGGTCTTGAGTGCAATTCCTGCCAACAACCGAGAAGTTTATCTGACTTCCTCTCCACTCAACAAAGGTTCCGGTTTTGAATTTTGTATGTGACTCTGAAGCAATACTTAAAAGTCTAGAAATTAAATGATTTAAATCAGCTTGAGAGTAGTGGTCTATCAATTCAATCTTGTGAACTAAATCAGGGGCAAATGGTTTAGTTTCATCATCAAGATCAAGCTGGGTATCATAGACCTTGGTTCCATTACATGTAAAAACTTTTCTGAATGTTTTGAGTAAAAAATCCTCTGGTATTTGATTTAGTACTTTTCCCAAATCTGACCCAGTTACAAGATATTTATGGTACCCTGGTTTTACAGATGATAGTGCGTTCATCATCTCAAGTGATATTTTTCCGGTAGACGGGGTTAGGGTTCCATCCATATCAAAAATAAGTGCTTTCATAATATTAACTCTCCCGCAATATGATATATGTTTAAATCGTCTAAGTTAACTCTGCCCATCATCAAATAAAAAATCAAGTCAAATTCAGATTCTTCTAGCATTATTCCGTGCAACTCATCTCTATCGTCCATAAGGTTTCTAAAATACATTCCTGGCGCAGTATTGGGCACAAAGAAACAACTATAGATCAATAAGTTATCCTCATCATAAAAGGCATCTGTTACAACTCCTAATCTATTTAAACTTTTACTTCTCACTAGTGTTCCAAGAGGAACTGCCTCTTGTGGGTAATCTTTATTCATTTAAACTCTGTAATCTAGTGTATTGTAAGGCCACTAGAATCGTTAAGGGACTCCATAGATAATTCTATACTTGTGGCAGCCATATAAAGAGCAGTTCGAGTATCTGAGCAAAAAATACCCTCGGTGTCTAATGCATCTTCAAACTGGTAAGATGTAACACCTGGTTCATTCGAAATACTTTCAAGTATAGAGGATGCTCTTTCAATTAACCGCAATCCTTCAGTGACTAACTCGGCTTGCATAATTATAACTCCAATTATTTATACCATACTTTTTAAATATTTCAACACATTAATTCATAATCAATTATTTGAAAGTCACAAGATAACTTTTCTTCTGTCTTAGAACATAAATCTGTTGATAGATATTTTTTATTATCGTCGCACAATATAGTGACCACGGTTGAACCCTTTTTTAACTCATTTGCTTTCTTAGCAGCCGCAAATAAGTTAGCTCCAGATGATATTCCCACTGATAAGCCTTTTTTGTTAATCATCCTAGCAACAGCAATCGCATCTGAGTCTGTGACTTTAATGGTTTTGCCTAATTCGTCTAAAGATAGTATCTCAGGCACAAAACTGTCACCAATACCTTCTATTCTGTGTGATCCATCTTCATTATTCACAGGAAACACCGGAAATGCTTGAAAATGCTTGTTTTTTTCTGAAAAATACCTAAAAACACCCATTATTGTACCACCAGTGCCAGCACCGGCTACAAAAGCATCAATTGTGCCATTATTAGTATTAGAGAGGGTCTTTTCAATCTCAGGGGCTGTCCCAAGGTAATGTGCTAAAGGGTTTGATGAGTTTTTAAACTGTTTTGGGCAAAAAATGCCTTTTTTCGAACCTTTTTTGTTGGCTAGGTCAATACATTTCAAAAATCCGCCATCTTTTGCACTTATTTCATTTAATTTTGCACCATAGAATGTTAAAAGTCGCTTTCTTTCGTCAGAAAGCCAATTGGGCATATAAATTTGTACTTTATGACCGAGAAAAGCACCCATAGCAGCAAAAGCTATACCAGTGTTGCCACTTGTTGCTTCAATAATGGTGTCTCCGGGCTGTATTAGGTCAAAAGAGTAAGCATTTTTTAAGATTTGTAGAGCCATTCGGTCTTTTATGCTTCCCGAATAGTTCCAAGCCTCATATTTTGCAAAAATATTAAGTTTTTTGCCTTCAAAAACTATAGACAGCCTAACTAGCGGTGTGTTTCCAACAAAATTTGATAATTTTTTGATAGAATTTGGTAAATCTTTCACCTTCTGTCCTTAACTATCTCTCCAGAGGTTATTAGAAGCAAATTTTATAACTTCTTCTGCTGATGCTTCATTATATCCATACTCATCGATAAGAGTTTTGACCATCTCATTGTATTTTCCTTGTTGTTTTTTATCACGACTCTTGGATTTTGTTACAATGCGAGATATGTCTCTGACTGACGATGTTAATTTATTCTCAATAGCCTCTCTTAAGGGTGTATAACTTTGCCAGCTTACTTTTTCTCCTCGGCGGAGCTTTGAAAACATATAAGAAGTTATATCAATTCTAAAATTTTCTTTTGCAGTGCCCACAATGCCTATCTGCTCCTCGATGGAAGCCATGAAATTTTCATCAGGTCTAATTTCTTCATTTGTAACAGAGTCTTTCACTGTTGTTAAATTAACAAACGCCTCTGCGTGATCAAGATAATTATTGAACAGTGACTCAGCTTGTTCATCATAAGCAGATACAAAAGCTTTAGTGATTTCTTTCTCTAAAATTCTCATATATTCATCGTGTAAGGTCTTACCTAAAAAGTCTAGGTATCGATTTCTGTCGTCTTCTACTACAATTTGATCCTTTACTTGTTTAATCAAGGCGTCACGAATCGATATGGGGGTAACCATATTCTTATCACTATCCGATAGAGCAGCATCAATTGCTTTCATAATAAATCTGGTTGAAATGCCGGTCATACCCTCATCACGAGTCTCTTCCCTTAGATCAGTTATATCAACTTTTTTAACGTGACCTTGTTCAATCACATCTTTTCCGTTATAAATCTTCATTTTAGTCAAGGGGTCAACTTTGTTTGAAGGGTGAAGTCTACTCAAGACAGCAAACATAGATGCTATCTCTAATGTATGAGGAGCTATATGTCCATCAAAGTCTGATAATCCTAATAGCTTTTCATAAATCTTTTGTTCTTCTGAGTATTCAAGACTGTAAGGAACGTTAACTCTAACAATTCGATCTAATATAGCTTCATTTGTATTTTCAGATTTAAACTTGTTCCATTCAGCCTCATTGCAGTGTGCCAAAATAACACCATCAAAATAAATCATTGGTCCCTTACCTGGCGAGGGAACCGCCTTTTCCTGGGTGGCTGTGATCATTGTATGCAGAAACTCAATCTCATTCTTAAAAACTTCGACAAACTCAACAATACCACGGTTACCAACATTAAATGCTCCGTTGAGAGACAATACTCGTGGATCGTCTTCTGAGTACAAATCCAGTTTGGAGATATCTTCACTGCCGATCAGAATAGTGACATCCTGACTATTGGCGTCCATTGGAGGAACAACACCAACACCACGTCTGCCCCTAACTGAGAAACTAGACTGCTTTACGGGAACCGATAGATAATCATTGTTATATTTTTCTTTTAGATTATGACGACACACGGGACACAAGTCACCTTCAATATTAACGCCATATATTTCTTTGAAGTTTTCCCGAAGGGATCTTGGAATAAGGTGTAAAGGATTTTCGTGAATGGGACAATCTTCAATGTGGTACATTGGTTCGGTCTCTTCAAGAACAGTTTTAATTCTTTCCATAAGAGCAGACTTACCAGCGCCAACAGGACCAAGAAGTAGTAAGACTTGTCGGCTTTCCTCACCCTTAAGAGATGCTGATCTGAGAAAGCGCATAATTTTTGCAAGTGATCTTTCCATACCAAAGAAATGACTTTGAAAATAGTCATACGTTCTTATCTCTTCCCCTCCAAAAAGTTTATTACAACGCTCATCAGATGTTTCCATCCTTGTAATTCCGTGAGAAGTAATAGCATCATATAATCTTTTGTGAGCAAGCTTAGTAACGCTTGTATCATCTTCTAGAATAGCCAAGTACTCTTTTAAAGTCCCTTCAAATTTTTCAACTTTTTTACTTTCTTTGTGTTTATCAACAAGTTTTAAAAACTTATCTGACTTGTTTATTTTCGGCATCTTTAAAACTCCCAAATTTCATCTTCAATAATTGTTGTAAACTTAACTCCGCTAGACCACAGGTAGCTGATATGTTCAAAAACCCTATTGGCTTCCGCAAGTTCTAAATCTCTTCCATCGTGTTCGTGTTTTAAAATAAGAGTTCCATCTTTCAATAACTCTTCAACATATACCACGGGAACAGAATTAAGTCCTACATTCTTAATTAGGTCGTCACGAATAGTTCTCCAACTGTCTTCGCCAGAAACATCCGTTACTCTGTGGACTCCATCTCTTTGATGGAAAGAAAAACTAAATAAATTCAACTCTTTACAAAGATCATAGTCAAGGTAGGTTTTTATAAAAGTTTCATCACTATGAGATAGTCTTGCATCTAAACAAAACTCAAACCCGTGCAATTTTTCAATGTGTTTAAAAATCTTATACCCCAGATGATAAGGGTTGACTCGACCAAGATGAGGTCGAATAACTTGATTGTGTAGACGTATAAAAGCTAAGTGATATTCTGCTGGCAGATCTAGCATATTAATTATCTTTTCGTGGATGAGAACTGCCCAACCCTCGTTCATTATTTTTGTTTTTGCTTGGGGAATAAAATATTTAGAATTATCTTCAATGATATGGATTATATCTTTTTCCCAATCATCGAGGAATCTGTTGTGTTCTCGAATAAACGCTAGAAGATTATAATCCTTCTCTAAAGGTATTTTATCCAGGTTAAAATTACTCCACCAACCTGAAGTGTCATTTAATATTAATTGTTTGTAATATTCTTTTAGTCTCTTATGGTCTCTTCTTTTAATCCCAGGAGTTCGTGGGACCTGATATTTTATAGCGTGACAGGCATCAATTATTTTCTCAACTTTGTCAATGCCAATATTTGGGTCTTCCATATATTTTTGAATTCTTTTACCAGCAGCTTTAAACCTGTCAATAACCGTAGAGGCATTAGTTTCAGAAAACATTCTATTGTTCTTAAAAAAGTCACTATGACCAACACAATGAGCCATCGTAAGCAAATGAGTTGGCATAGGATTTTCAGTCATAAGATAGGCTATACTGGGATTAGAATTAATAATCATTTCATAAGGCAGTCCTTGCATCCCAAGATTATACTCTGTTTGAATCCTATCGAAAGATTTACCGTAAGACCAGTGACGATAATGAGTGGGCATCCCGGTATAAGCCATATGACCTATCATCTCTTTGTAATCACAAATTTCATAATCAATTGGATACCAATCAAGTCCAAGCGTGGACCCAAGTTCACATATCTTATCATCCCAATCTTGAAGTTCTTTCATACTCCAGTCAGACATTATGTTTGACCTCCAAATAATCTTTTAAAAGATTTCCAAATACTATCGTGATTGACAAGTCTGTTTCTTTTAAAAGTCTTGTCTAAAAGGTTTTGAACTCTATCCCATAAATTATTATCCGAAAACTCTGAAAAGAATGATAGAGAATTTCTACGATCGTGATCTGGCCCTTCGCCAATTTCAGTATAACACATCATTTGGTTTATTTCTTTTAAGTGTTTAAACAATTCTACAGTACCATCATTATCTGAAGGCCAGTTTTCACCATCGCCGCAATAAAATGTGTATATGTTCCAGTTGTTTGGGTGGTATCTTTTATCTATTATTTCTTTTACCTTTTCTAAACCAGAAGATGCCATTGTCCCGCCGCCAGTAGCACGAGTAAAGAATTGTTCCTCGTTGACTTCTTTTGCGTCAGTTGTGTGGGAGATAAAAACCACATCTACAGAAGAATATTTATGATTCAAAAACTGGTACAGTAAAAAGAAGAAACTTCTGGCTAAAAACTTTTTGGATTTTGTCATGGATCCAGACACATCCATCACAAAGAAGATTACTGCGGTAGTATTTTCCTTCTGCACAGGAGCAATATGCTTATATCTTAAATCACTTTCGTGGAATGGGAAACGTTCATCTTCTTCAGGGTTGTGTAGTCCAGCTTTTATAGCAGCTTTTTTTCTTCTTATCTTTTGTTTAATTGTTTCTTTCTTTGATAGTCTTGGTCGAATACCGTAAGGGCGCTTACCCTTTCTTTTCATTTTCTCTTCGGTGATAAATTTGAATTGTTTCTTTTCGAGTTCAGGAAGATTTAGATCAGCAAATAGATATTCGGCTAACTCTTCTAAGGACATCTCTATCTCATACATTTCCTCGCCTGGTTTATTACCCGGCTTATTGCCTTGTCCTGCTTGTCTTCTTTGCGCTTTGCCAATGCGCTGCCCTTGTTGAACTTTCTTTCCCTGTGCAGATCCAACTCGTTTATTTTTCTCATTATTGCCATAGACAAATTGATGTTCTCTAATCCCCTTAATTGGGATTCTAACTTTCTTCTTGCCGTTTTGTCCAATAATACTTTCTTCAGCAACAACATCCTTGATGCTTTCTTTGATTGCTTTTTCAACTTTTTTCCTATGCCGAGAGCGATCACTTGCTGCTCGATCGGCGATAGTCTTATGTTCTCTGAAAGTACTCATATACTAAGTAGTTTCAGAACAGAGGTTATTTTACAGTTACTGTTAACGTGTCATCTTTAGCAGGTGTAAGTTCAGTGATTGCTATTGTGTGAGAATTGCCGTCCAAATCTTTTATGACCACCAATCCGGGCTCGGCTGATCCCGGCTTTGCTCTATAGGTGGTATCATCCATAATATATCCTTTGTTCTGTTTTCTCTCATAATCAACCTTTTCACGACCACTTGCTGTTTTTTTGATAACTTTCTCAAGTGTATTCCAGGTTACCGGCATGCCTTTCTTAAAATCTTTTTCCATACGGAAAGCTTCAGTAATATAGCCTGTTCTTACAAGAGTTTCGGTAACAACTTTCTCTAGTAATTCTTTTGTGATTTTCATTTATCTTGCATACCTTTTTGGACAGCACCTTTGACATACTGGTCGCCTAGATCAATACCTAAAACTTGTTGTACTAGAACATCTATTACACGAGTTTTCTTTTCTGGGTTAAGCGTGGCAAATATTTTCTTAAGTGCTTGTGTAGTTACATCATCACCACCATCGTTTATGATCTTGTCAATCAACTTCCCAACGTCAGCCCTTGGTTCCTCACCTTGAGCAGCAGGCTCAGCGGCAGGTTCTTGTTCTTCAAGCCTCTTGGAAAGAGTTTCTTTGACGATTTCTCTAATACGGTTTCTAGTGATTTTCATAGTGTTCTCCTTAAGGGATACTCTTATAAATAGTTTGTTATTACTTATTCTGCTTTTCGGCTTGAATTTACACGAACACCAACACTAGACATACTTGTATCTTCAAGGAATTGTTTTAAGTAATCATTGGCAGTGAATTCAATATAATCTTTTAAGGGCTCGCCAGCATCGGCATTTCTCATATCATCAAATGAACCCTTAAAATATTTGAAAAGTTCTTCTTGAAACTTATTTGCTAATTTAGAATCCATTCCCTGAAGTAATGCCTCGTACTCAGCATCCAAATCATAATACAAAGCCAGTCCAGTTCTTTTGTCATCATCTACTTGGTTTTCTGACATGGCTACCATAAACTTGGCAAGATCACCAGATCTTTCAGCGACTCTTTCAAAAAGTTTACTTAAGGCTGCGTTTGTTGCTCCTGCGGCTGCAACGCCAAGTCCAGCCCCAGCGCCACCTGTCGCAGCGCCTGCTAGTGCCCCGGCTCCAGCACCGACGGCAGCAGATACAGCGAACCTAGCAAGTTTTCCAAAAATCTTCTTAGCTGCCCTTGGACTTTGTTTTGAAAATGTTGCCATAAATTGACCGACGGTCGGTTCTTCGCTTTGCTCATTGAGAATAAATTTCCTCCAGTTGGCCATTTCTTTTTTCATTTCTCATCCACTCCTAAAATTCTCATTGGTGTGGCGATGAACTCGTTCCACAAGGAAGTTTTCAATTCACCATTACAGTCGTTCTCTAGGTCAGTACAAAGATTATCTTTATCTTCACCAGGGTACCCTAACCTATATAGGTTCACACATTTGCGACCATTATCCACTGAGAATGATTTTACATCACTACGAAAGCCAGCACGAACATTCCCTTCGAACTCCATAATCAAGTTTGATTCTTTTCGGAAGAATGGACGTTCCGCTACGGTATACGCAGAGATGTCAAAAGATTCACCAGAATCGATTGCTCTTTGAATTCTGTTAACACCATCTTGTGTGGTGTAATGAAGAAGTTTTTTAGGGTTGTTAGTTGAGCCGTAAATTTGCTCGGTAAACTCGTCATCTATGAGAATGTATGGCTCCATATCTCCACGGGAATAAAAGTATGCCAATCTTAGCTTGTTAATGTCGGGAAAGTAATTCCCAAACTCCCTACGAAGACCCCATACTCTATGGTTAGCTAAATCCTCGATGTGATCCATTACATTCTTAAATGTAAGCAAATCATATCGGTCAACTTCTACATTCAGTTGGAAACCATAAAAAGAATAAATTAAATCCGACAACTCTGCCGGACCATCAATCTTTCCACCCCTAATAGAGTGACCTTCCTTTTGAAACTTTAATATTTGATTTGCAAATATTTCCCACTGAGCAATAGTGTGAAAAGCAGACTCGGGTTTTATATACCCGTGAACGTAAACCTTGACAGCTTCGTTAACAAACTGTTTCCACTTTGCCTGATCCATTAGAAGGGCCCTAGACCAGACTTCCCGGCTTTAGCAGCTTTTTTAGTAAAGGGTGGTGTATTTTTATTTCCACCAGTAGAAGCAGTTGCAATTCTTTTATTCATTTGTTTCTTAAGAAATTTTTGCACTTCACCTTCTTTGGCGGCTTCTTTTACAATACCTCTCACAATCTCTGTTAATCTTGATAATGTAATTTTCATATGGCTCCTCTAAAAATAATAGTTGAAGCTGTTAAGCCACCACCACCATCCTTTAGTTGTCTTTGCTTTTTTCATTGTTTATATCTAACTCCTTGATTTTACTCATAACCTTGTGTGTAAGTTTTTTCATACGATGAGCATCCCTGAGATTTTCAATTATTAAATTCCAAGTTGGATTCTTAGTTATCATCGGGAACTCCAAAAAATAGACTTTATAATTAGTCTACAGTCTTAAATAAAGAATGCTTTACGTGTTCTGAGATTATACGACCATTGTCTTTATAGTAGCCTGTGCTTTTAACAATGAACTCATTTTCTCCAAGTTCGCAGCAAAGGTTAACTTCTACTTTATAAAACGTCCGATCACCAAGACTTGTCTCTCCTATAATGACTAGCTGTTCATCACCCATCACATCTGCCTGCTGTCTTAGGTGTTCATAAAACAATTCAAGACTTTTAAAATGAGTAATACCAGATACAGCCGCTAGTTTTGATTGTAGTATCCGTCTGTTGTTACTGGTTATCTGCATTTCATCCCGTGTGAGGGAATAGATTAAAATAGCAGACGTACTAATAACGGTTGTTATAACTAACACTAAAATTAAAGCAAAACCTCTAGTATTCATTAATAATCAAATTCCTTTTTGGAAGTCTCATCATCACATTATTCTGGATGACGTTTTGGTTTAGTTTTAAATTTTGTTCAACCCAATCATTTGTTCGTCTTACACAGATTCTCTCCGGCACTCCATTACGAATACATTCACGTTCTTTAAATTTAACCACTTGACAATAACACCTCATGGCATTTTGTAGCTGTAGTTGTGGGGATAGAGTCACGTTTGTAGGCAGTATCTCATTACCACCAGGAGCCCAACGAGGACATTCAATTTGTTCTAAGCCGTATTGAAGATCATACGGCGTCATAAAAACAAGCAAAAACAATAACTTATAAACCATTATAAAACCTTACTTTTTTTCGTCGAAAAATTTTCTTGCTATGGCAATGGTAATAGCAGAACTGATGGCACACCAACACAAGAATCCAATAATAAGTAAACTAGTGAAACTCATCGAACGTAACTACCAATATCCTTCCAACATAATTAGGGTAGCCGTGGTAATATTGTAACCCATACTGTTCAATTATTTTAATACTTTCATCAACCATAGTCTGACTATTGCCTGTAATGATCTCTAGAAACAAGCCAGAATTTAAATGGCGCTCTAAAAACCTTACAACCTCATTTTGCACCTCGTGGTGACGAAACCCATGGAGATCAAGCCGTGGCGTCATCAGCCCGCCCCGCAGCCCAAGCACCAATACGAGTTGTCAATCTCCAGACCAACCCGCTAGGGTTCCGCCAATTTTTCTTTTGCAGCCAGTAACAAATTAACAACACCCCGATATAAATTTTTCTCATAACCAAAACTCCGAATTTTTTTCTAGAAATTTTTTTATACTAGCACGATTTTGAAACCAAAACAAATTCTTCAGAAGACCATAAACTCTCTTCACCGCTACAGCATACTCGCCCATAAAAGAAACCAGTCCTATCAGTGCCGGCAGCCTTGGTAACCAAAACAAGGCTGTCAGGGCTGTAAGCCTGTCCACCGTTGCGAAAGCCGGCAGTCCTTGTCAACCACCAAGAACCTTTTTTAAATTTGAGAAGATCCCCAACCTTGAAAGCTTCGGCTGTCATACGTCATCAATCCCAACAAAGTACTCAAGATTAAAAAGGTGCTCCTCACCCGTTGAGCAGTCAAGCCCATAAAAGTATCGGGGATGACCAGATTCCCTAACTATCAAAACTACCTTCCCTGCTTTCCATGACGATGGCAGCCCTTGCATAAGATCCCCAACCCTATAAGATCTTGTGCCGCAGGCTATCATATTTTTTTCTTGCCCTCTTGCATCCATTCACTGAAAAGCTGGCAAAGGCTCGAATGGGTCTGCTCAACCCCACCAACATACCGTACAGAAAATGTTTGATCCTCACATATCTCTACAATCTTTCCGAACCGTACCTGATTCCTAGACAACTGTTCCAAGAATATATCAGTCTCCTCAACAATCAGATCACCTACTGAAAACCTTTTGTAATAGTCTTCGTGCGTGCGGGCGACGCCGGGAGGTGCTGAATCCATTGTGGGGTCCTCTCGCAAAGTCTTGTCTGCTGTTGACTGCTGTTTCTTCTTAGAATTCATTTAGAAGAACCTTTCGCAGCTTTAGACAACAATGTAATCCTAGGTGCCGGCATCCAGTGGTATGCTCCTTCTACTTTGATTTTAAATACATTATCTTTTGTTATTCTATAGCTCTGTTCTACTACTATTCCAACTTTCTCTACATAAGAGTGGTAGTCCTCTGTATGTCTTGCTATTTTGAACTTAACTAAATCGCCGATGTTATAGCGAAATCCGTCGCCGTATGGTTTACTCATTATTCTTTTGTGCCTTTGACAAAAGCTTAATCTTGTCTTGTGATACCCAAAAGTCCTTCTTATTAACTTTGACTTTAAAACGGTTGTTGTTAGTGTTGTGCCCTATGACTATTCCTGTCTTAACACTTCTGACATTTAAGTGGTTATGTTTGAACTCTACTAGATCACCAACATTGTAGTGTTGTTGTTTTTCACTCATTGTTTTTGTTAGCCTTTGAAACCACCTCTAAATGGTCTTCCGGAAAAACGTGACTGTGATCGGTACCTGATAGCGTAACCAAGTAGTAGGTTCGCTCTTGAATTACGCCGTCATCGTCGTAATATTCGCTGCGCATTGCAACGTGGTCAACCACTGCTAGCTGATTGGCAAAGTACTTGAAGGCGTGGTCTGCTATTTTGACAAGATCTCCTGTAGCTAGCACGGCTGACATAACTCCGTATTAGCTGAGGATAGGATTGATATCTCTGTGATTAGGGCTTTGTGCCAGCCATAGTTTGATAGTAGGTGAGCAGCTATGACTCGATCGTGGGTTGTGTAGTTGTCACCCAAGTCTTCTAATGTATCGTAGTCATAGAAGCCAGTTATGACAGCAGTCACAGTGCTCTCTTCAAACTCATCAGTGTAGGCTATATATTCTACTAGATCTCCTATTTTAAAATCTGGTGTCATATTATCTTTCCTTCTTTAATTAATTATACTACTTTCCACCCAGAACGTAAAATCTGGAAAAATTAGCTACGTGTTGTGAATGTACCTAGCACCCCCCAGGGGGGCTGTCAACCCCTAGGGACTAACATTGGGGGGGCAGGCAGGGGCAGTCACCGCTGGCAATAGCCTTCTGCAATTAAATATTCTGCTGTTCTTCCGTAGTGACCTTGCAGCATATAAACAAGACCGCTGTCAATCAGATGCTGGAATAGCTGCTGAACCTGCTTATCACTTAGCTCTCCACTCTCATATAGAATTAGTTGTTGAGTTAGATCTTTCATTCTTTTTATTTCTCCCCGCAAAAAAGGTTAGCTAATCTTGATCACTCGTTCCCTGGTTTGGAAGTAGGGACGGCTGGCACCCTGCTCATCAGTCATCCACATCCGCTGGGCTTTGCAGCGCTTAGGAGCAGGAGCTTCCATATCCGTCAAAATAATAACGCCGTCAAAATCCCCACGCTTGTTAACATATTCGGTGGGAGCATCAAAGCAGGTACCGCCGCACATCACCCGTTCAGCTTTGTGAGCCTTGCCCTGCTTCCATTCGTAGACAAGCTTGTCATCTACCTTAGTATCAAAAGGAATGACAGTGAAGGCTGCCAGCTTTGACAGTTTGTTAAGCTCACCAAAGAACTTCTCTAGCATCTCGTCACCAACGCTACCAGACTGATCAATGGCAATTGCAATCTTTGCCTGCCGCTTAACCTTCTTACCTGGATGAATGTAGGCATAGCGCTTGTTAATCCTGCGGACAGTGCTAGACTTATTGGCACGCTGGGAGGTCTTGATGAAATACCGTAGTACCTTCTTCCAGTCTACCTTGGTTTCCAGCTTCTTTAGAATATCTTTTTTTAGATCCCCGCCGATTGAGCCCCAACCGTTGGGAGACTTGCTAGCTTCCTGGGCAGCTTCTTTCATAGCTTGCTTAAGTCGCTCCTTAGCCATCTGCTTAGCAGCTTCTTGTGCAGGGCTGTCAGCCTTGTCATCCCAACCGGAGTGATCATCAAGCTGTCCCGATCCTGGCTTAGGCTCTCCGCCCTCACCAGCTTCGCTGTCACCTGCTCCTTCACCACACTGATCAACCTGATCATCCGTGATGTTCTTTAAGTACCACTCAGCACTCTTATGCTTGGGAAGGTTTTCGAAAGGTCCGACACCAGGCATGCAGGCAAAGGCAGGAAGCTCGCCGACAAGGTGGCTGTTGATAGCCAGGTCAGCAGCAATGTTCCACGTCTTGTGTGGAACTCCTTCAGGCTTACGGCTGGTAACGTGCTCGAAGATCAGGTGATAGAACTCGTGCTTGAGTACTCCTTTGATATGATCCTCTGGCAGGCTGGCAAGAAACTCAGGGTTATAAATCATTTCAAACTGACCAGTCTGTTCATTCACATAAACACCAGCCGTTTTGATGCTGCGATCTTCTTTCTTTTCCAGCTTCCGGCTGAGACAAGCAAAGAATGGCTCGTCCATCAGCAGTCGATAAGCGTGGAGTTTTAGATCAAAGCTCATACTTCTCTCCCTTACATACATATAATAGCACTGATTGCTAGTCTGTCAACTTTTTATTTACTCCCGCTTTTTCAACGGTTTGATTTAACTCTCCCGTAGTGTGATAGGCAGGCAGAAGCTGCTTAACACTCCCCAAGGGTTGTGATACAATGGAACTGTTGTCTGCGATTGCCTGCTATTGCTTTTTGTTTGACGCTAGTCTATTTACCGTGTATTAGGGACAAATGCTGACAATAGCTGACAAAAGCAGCCAAAGGCAGTCAAGCCTAAGTTATTGTTAATGCTGATAACCCTATATCATTTTACAATAAAAACAAAGACTTGCTCACACCGTGCATTTCTTGCAGTAACTGCGCAATAATTGCAGTCATCTGTAGACAAAGTAGTAAACGCTGAGAACCTAACAGTTTAAACGTCTGTTCTTATTGCATCTATTACTGAGTATATTACTACAGGTACGCTTAATACTATTAGCTTGATTATGTATTTCATTTCTTTTTTGTTGTGCCTTTGATTTGGGTTTTACTCAAAGACAAATGCCCAGCCGAAGCTGGGCATTTGCCTACCTGAGCCTAGGTTGTGTAAGAAGAGAGATTAGGCTCCAAGGATTTTTGAGAGGTGGGAACCGACGATGCCATCATTAGCACCGTGGAACTTGACGACGTTATCTTGAACACCTGCGGTGCTGAGAACCGTCCAAAGCTTCATCGCAGCCTCGGAGGGCAAGCTGACGAAGTAGTTAGCAAGGTTGCTGATGTGATCATCAGACAGGTCAGACTTGCGGACCTCTTCAGATTCAAGCTTCTCGATCATAGCGCAGTGCTCGTTGAGTGAGAAGGCAGACAAGGCGTCAACACGCTCGCCGTTAAGAAGCTGGTCAACCGTCACCACTCGCTCGTAGTTCTGAGCGAAGTCGTTGAGGGCGACAGCAGCTTCAAAGCCGACGAAGCTTTGAGCCAAGGTGAACATTGCGGGGCTAGCTTCTTCGAGAAGACCAGCGCCATCAAGCACATCGTTAAGACGCTTCCAACTACGGCGGCTGGGGTAGCGCTTGTTGGGCTCGATGTCACCCTTGTGCTCAAGGTGCTCACGGTTTTGGTTGATGAAGTCCCAAACGAGACTATCTACA
>Ga0209645_1000270_pt1 | contig 27812 bp, 46 predicted proteins | sample ETNvirenome_6_30_FD_184070 | JGI IMG/M metagenome (GOLD analysis project Ga0209645, IMG submission 184070) | Marine viral communities from the Pacific Ocean - ETNP_6_30 (SPAdes) (version 2) | ecosystem: Environmental > Aquatic > Marine > Oceanic | place: Pacific Ocean | collected 2013-06-19
GAATTTATTATCATATTAAATTACCCATATCATCAGTTTTATCAATAAATAAATCTGTAGTGATTTCTGTACCTGCAAAACAAATTATGTTATATACCATATCTTCAAATAAATTAGGCAAACCTATTGCAGTAAGATCTGTAACTACATTTCCATTTTCATCCCATCTAATACCCCATACTTGATCAGGTATATATGGTGTATCTAAAACATCATCACTAGAAGGAAATGATTCATCAGGTCTTATTTCTTTAATTGTAGGAATTTCATTTTTTATAAATTCTGCTAATACATCTACTGCAGCAAAATCACTTGAAGCTAATATGTTAGGATTAGGCTTAACCCACACATTAGTTTCCACATCATCTCCATAAAATGTAACATGCCTATCTGCTGTAATATATCCAAATAATAATTGATGTAATTGCTCACATTCTATAGTAACCATATCTAAAGTTTTATTAGTAGATGTAACTATAAAATTAGGAAATACAACTTGACCATTTATTTTTTCATTATCTTCAAAAACACCTTCTACATAATTATAAACATAATTGATTCCAAATGGTTTTACATCTCCTAGTAGCTTGTCAAATTCTACTATATCACCAACCTCAATAGGCAAACCAGCTGATAGTGGTAATTTTACTGTCATAATTAAATGCTGATTTTTATGATAATCTAATAACCATTGACAAAATTTATCAGCAGTTAAATCATCTCTTATGTATTTACCCCTATCATCATCAACTACTAATGTAGATAAAGAATGATCAGGCTCTAAACCATAATAATCAAAATAATCTGCATTATTTTCTTGCTTTATTACAGATTTACCAAATTCATCATTAGCATAATCTATTTTATATTTTAATTCTACTTTTGTTTTTACATCTTCTATTTTAGTTCTTTTATAAGAAAAATCTATAATTTTAGATTCTTGTATTATATGATCAGAACTTGCATTACTAGATGGAATTGTATCAAACTTAAAACTACCTTGATTATTAAAATGTGGTATAAAAGGTGATGCTGATGCTATGCCTTCTATTAATTTTTTAGAATTAATTTTTTTACTAACAGTAAATGAATATTGCATATCAGAATATAGAGTAGGTATAGTAGATATGTAATCTGTTGTAGAACCTAATTCATTCTCTAATATATGCTCTATTATACTAGGTGCAGTTGGTGAATTAACTTCTGATGATAATCTTCCTCCTACATTAACATAAAATTTTGATTTAAATACATCTTGTATCATAATTTCAAATGTCATAGATAATTTATTTAAAATAATATCTAAATCAACTATCTGTGGATTGTCCACAACACCAAAAACTATTCTAAAATCATTAGGAATATTAGAAATTGATTCTATTAATTCATTATTAGCAAAACCATTAATAATACTAAATGTTTCAGAATCACTTGCTCCACTTATTGCTGGATTTGGATTAGTAAATGTATAACTACCTTTTAAACCTATGCGTGATGATCTTAAATCTATATCAAAATTTCTACCATTACCCATATTTGCATAAGTTGTTATAGTAGTGAATAAATGTCCATCACTACCACTTACATCACCAAAATATTTAGTTGCAACTATGCTTCCATCAGGATCAATTGTAATATATATTGGTTTTATAGGTAAATTAAAATCTCTAAATATATCTGTATTAACTATATTTGTAGGTATAGGATTTATAGTAAAAGATACTAAAATGCTTTGTCCATAATTATTTTGTGATTGAATCCAAAAAGTTTTACCTAATATATTTAATGCACCATTATTATTAATAAAATCATTTGTTCCTGATACTGTTATACTAGATGTTAAGCCTGCTCCTTCAACAAAACCATGACCTAGATAATCATAAATAACTGCATCTGTAGTATCTGCATTAACAGCAAGAGTTTGTATTTTTGGCTCAATTTTAACATGTGCATTATTATTAGCTAATGCTGTTATACCTGTAGCATCAGATAATTTAAGTATTATTTTATTATCTGTGTTATTATTTGTATATAATTCACCACTTGTATATACATTTTCTAAACCAAATATACTATAATCTTGTGTTTTTGCTAATTTATAATAGTAATCATCATATACATATAATCTTGCATCAGTTAAATTTACAGGAATACTATCTACCTGTATTGTTAAATTTTGCTCATTATAATAATCTTCACCTTCTGTTAAAGGGCTTATTAATACACAAGGGCTTCTATCTACATGACCATAAACCATAGGAATAGGTTTATCTTTATATTTATCAGGTATATCTGAACCTGATCCTAAATAATTTTCAGGCAAAGGCAAATCTTTATGTAAATATGCTTGTGATCTATCTTCTAATTCTATTTTTACTTTTTCATCTGTATGTGTATATCTTCTAACTGTTCCTGTATATACTTGAAATGTTCTATCTTGCTGACTAGAATTATTTGGATCAAAAGGGACAACATCAAAAGAATATATATCTACAGTTGATGGTGATGACCAAAATATTCTAACTTCTGTATTCATTAAAGAACCAAATTTTTCATCTATTTCATCTGATAATCTTGTTCCTTGATATTCTACATTACTGCAATCTAAAGTAACTGAACTTATTTTATATTTTCTTGTTTCTAAATCTATTGATTCTTTTAAAGATGGAACATTTAATAAAAGAGGTTTAAAATTTATATTAAGTCTTGGTAGTATATTGCCACTATTTGTTGATAAATGTATTTTATTTTGTTCATCTTGATTTCCTATGACAATTAATGGAACAATACTAGTATGATTACTTTGTATATCATTTTTAAAATTTGCAGGTATTCCTAGTGCCATTTATGATACTCCAAAATCATTACCTTTTCTAATAGCTTCTTTTATCTGCTCTGCTAATTCACCTTCTACATAATCTTGGCTCATAACATTACCTGATACATTTACTGTTACTGATCCACCTGATGGTGCATTTGGTGCTGGATCACCACCTAATGGTGTAATCTGCACTCTTTCCCTGCCTGATGGATTATCACCTACTCTAATTAATTGTTCACCACTTGTAATAAAATCACCACCTGTAGCAAATGATTGTATTTCACCTAGTTGCTGACTAATATTAACCACATTGGCTAAACCTGATGCTATAATAGCTGCACCTGTTGCAAATCCAAAAACACCACCTTGTGCAAATGCTTTATTAGCACCAGCATATGTATCTGCTATTGCTTGTGCTTGTGCTAATCTTGCTGATAATTGTGCAGAGCCTTTTGATGCAGTATTTAATTTACCTAATGCACCTAATGTTGCTCCAACTGCTTTCACTTCTAAATTTAATTGTTCTTTTGTTCTTTGTTCTTCTTCTTGTGCAAATGTAGCACTAACAACCTTTTGTTTTTGCAATAGTCCTAAACCTGTTTTTCTGACTTCATTCATTTTAATCATAGGTGTTTCAGAACTTTCCATAGCTTCATTAATAATTTTTATTTTTTCTGCTGCTGATTCTGATTCATTTCCTAAAGTATTAAAAAAACCTACATCATTACTTAAAGATTTAGCTAAATCTGCAAGTTCAACAAATGTTAAACCTTCTATTTCTTTTCTGAAATTACTAATTTGTTCTGTGTTTATTTGTTCATCTGTTGCTAAAACAAGTGGCTGATCATTTATACTATTTACTGTATTTAAAACACTAGTTAATGATTTAGATAAATTAATTAATGCTGTTGTTCCTAAATTTACTGCTGGTTCTAAAAATTCACCAAATGATGCAGATAAATCAGTTGTTGCTGTGCTTAATTGTGCTATTTTATCTTTAGTATCTAATTGTTCTTCACCTAATTTATTTACAAGACTATTAGCTTCAGCCATAGCTGCATTTACAAAAGCTGTTTTTCTTTGTTGGTCTGTTAATTGTGAACTTGTAATGCCTAGTGATGCTGCATAATCTTTGTTAGCTTTTTCAGTATCAACCATTATACCTAAATTATCAAGCATAAGTTTGGATTGCCTTCCTAAACCTGTAACCAAACTATCAATGGATTGTACTGTATCTATACCTAATGATTTACCAAGCCTTTGTGCTACATCAAACATTTCAGCCATTTGATCTTCTGAATCTGTAATACCAAGTAACATAGCATTATTTGCTTTAGTCATTAAAGTTATAGAATCTATAGTTCCATCTGTAGCATTTTTAAAATTTTGAAAAGCTGATGTTGAAAAACCTGATGATTTAGCAAGATTATCAAAACCTCTTTGCACACCTTGCAGATTAGCTGCTAATGTAATTGATTCACCAATCTGTTCTGTTATTTTTTGATACCCAACAAATGCAGCAGCAGCCAAACCTGCTCTTTTAGCTAAACCACCTAAAGAACCATTTAAACTTTTTATATTCTTTTCTGCTTTTTTAGCACCTCTTTCTTTTACATCTATAAAAAAACTAGGCATTTGATTCCTCCTGTTTCTTTTTCATACAATAATTATATTCTTCTTCTATAACAAGAAAATCATCAACTATATCTGCTGGTGTTTCATATAAACTAGGATATGCACTACAAGAAAAAGTTTTACAATAATTATATTCTTTTATCCTGTTTTGCATGTTTGGATCAACTAATAATTCAGGATCAGTAAAGAAAAATAACTGACTATATAATGCTTCACCCAAATTAAACCCTTTTTCTTGTGCTATGTCATATAGTTTTATAATTTCATCATATACATCAGAAATTGACCTATATTCAACACTTTTATTAGTTGATAGCTGTTTTGCTACATATGGAAAAGAAACCCCTGAATATGCACCTTTTTTAAGATCATTAAAACTTACCCACACATTAATCCTTAATAGTGCATTTTCTATTTTTTTTTATTAGCTGTTTCAAATACTGCATTAGCAATAGCTATAATTTCATCAGTTGAATACTTATTTAGTTCTTCTTCATCTAAATCTGTATATTTTAATACAATACCACCCCACCAACTGAATGCAGGATTTGCACTTTTTGCAGTTTCTTCTATCATCATGTCATTCAATTCACATCTCATTTTCCATGTAATAGTTTTTATAGATACTTCAAACTTTTTAAAATCTTGCTGTTCTTTTGGTTCTATTTCTATAGTATTCATTTTATAATGTAGCTAATGCATTATTTGTAAATACTTCAGTTTTTAAACCAAATGTTCCATCATTTACACATTCAAAAGGCAAATTGTGATATAAACCACTTTCTGATAAATCTAATGTAGGATCACCTGTATATTGTATTTCAGCAGTTATTTCCATTTCACCATCTGCATCAGGTGCTGAATTACCAACAATCATATTTAAAGTAAGTGTATCACCATCTAAAAAATCTTGTATTACATTGTTAGTTGCACCATAATCAAATTCATCATCATATTTTATAGTTAAATCACCTGTTATAGCATATTCAGGAAAAGCATACCCTTCTGCATTTCCATTAGCATCAAATCCAAATCTATTAACACCATTAGCTATATTTAAATTAAATGATTTTAGTATAAATGTTTGTGTAGCATTATCATCTACATCTAATGTTCTTGTAGCCATTTCCATAATATTAAAATATGTAGTTTCTGCTGCAACAAATGTTCCATCAAATGTTTGCTCTAATACTGAACCTGTAGAAACAGGATTAGAAAATCCACTAAAATAATTTCCTGACATGGAAAGTAAACCATTATTTGATGCTACATCTCCTGATAATGTTAAATCAGAGCATACAACACCTGTAACTTTTATACCCTCTCCTGCTGCTGGATAATAAGCTAAATTACAAGAATGTGGAACACCTGAACTTATTGTTCCACCCATAGATGTAGTAGATGCACCTGAAAATGTTTGTATATGAACTGTAGAACCTGATGTAGTTGGTGTTTGTCCTACTAATGCTAAATGCTGTGCTAAAGTTTTAGGTGTAGCAATCATTTCAAAAGGCATTGTTACAGTTCCACCTTTAGCATTTACAATAGTATCACTTTTATGTTTCATAGCACCTCTGCCTGATAAAAGTCTTGATTCTCTTGCAATATTAAATGTTGGTTTTTGTGCTTGTATAACAGGCTGTGTTAAATATGCTGTTCCATCATTACCTGCACTATCTAACCCAACACCAAATGATGTTTCTGCTTTTAACCCATATTTTACAGCACTTACAGGCACAACTCTAGTATCTGCCATTATTTATCTCCTTTTTTGCTTGATTTTACTACTTTAGCCATGCCTTTTTTTATAAGACTTTCAGCATCTTCTTTACTTAAATCTACAACTTCACCTTGCTTTAATTTCTCCAATTTAGCCATAGAAAAATTAACTGAATTTGGATTTATTCTAAAAATTTTATCTTGTAAACCTTGTATTTTCATCTAAAATTCCTTATACACTTGCAGTAATATTACAACTAAAACTTAATTTAATAGTATGCAAACCTTCAATATTTTCTTCTTCACCTTCTTTAGTATTTACTTCCATATTATTTATAATTGCATTAGCCCATTGTAGAGTTGTACTACCTACTGTTGTTTGTTTTGTTTTATTCTCAAAAATTAATTGATGCAATCTTTCACCATCATTATATAATTTTTTATAAAATGTTTCATTAGGATTCATTTGCATAGTATATAGTGCAATATCTACAAAATAATTTCTTGAATGTGCATCAACTACATATTCAAATTGTTCTGCATTTGTTCCCCACAATCTAACAGAAAAGTTGCTATTATCTTTTTCATTTATTTCAGGTGATACATAAACTTTAGCACCTTTATATTCAGCCCTAATAATATCTTTTAGTGGGTCTATAACAAAATTATAAAATATATTTTCACTTGTTATAGGCATTATATACCATATCCCCTTCTAGTTAGTTGAATACCACCTGATTCTGCATTTGTTATTTTTCTATGTTCTGAATATACTTCTATTTCCCATTGATCATTTTCAGCCATAGCAGCACCTTGAAATCTTACATACAAACCACCTAAACCACCATATGTTTCTAGTCTACCTGTAACAATATTATCAGTATCTTCTGATCCTAGTAGTTTATCATTACCATAATATTCTACTTTAACCTTTGCTACACCATAAGCACCAGCAGTAGTGCAAGTAATTCTTAATAAATCAAATAATTCACCTACATAATAACCTGCTGTTTCTATTATATCCATAGTGCCAGTTTTTGTGATATTCCTCACTTTACCCTTGCTATCATCTGCATCTACTTCATAAGATAATTTTGCTTCACCTTTATTCAACTTATCAACAAGTCCTGTACCATCTGTGTTAGTAACTAATTGATGATAGTAATCTGCATCTTCTTGTCTATTGTTAGTTCTTAATAAATTAGATGCACATATATAGCTTGTTGCCTTTATTAAAATAGCATCATATTCTGTAGTGCTACTAGAATGTGTTGTATTTGCATCATATTGTGTATATTTTGGAATAGGTGTTGGATACCTTCTATCTAGCAAATTATTAAGTTCCATTGATGCATTAACAAGCATTTGATCAAAATATGTTGTGCTATCTACACCTGCTTCAATTAAATAATCAGCAGGATTTTTAGTATCTACAAAAATTACACACAAATCTAATAGTGCATCATAAAAAAAAGTAGCACCATCAGAAGCTGAACTTGAATCTTGTATGCTTTCAGTTACATCTACTATAAGTTTCACACCACTACCTATAACATGTTTTACAGCAGTAGTTCCAAACATACCCCTAGATACAGCATTTACACCAATAACTGTTCCACTATCTATTGATGTAATAATCATATATTCATCATTTACTTTTATAATATCACCTGTTGCAAGTCCTGTAGATGATCCTACTGTCATTGTAACTGCATCTTCATTCATTGAACCACCTAATGTAGTTCTGTTAGAAGTATCACTATCTACTAATTTAAGTTTTGGTAGCTTTGCACCATCCCAAAAAAGATTAGTTACTAATCCTGTATTATTAGCATAATATATATCTATAGTAGAATCATAGGCATCTGTAAATCCTAATTCCCAACCATAAACAACTCTTTTAACATCAAATTGGCTATATGCTGGATAATACATTTCAAGATCAGATTGTGATGCATATTTAAAATCTGTAGCCATTATCTACTTCCTTCTTTTTGGTGTTTTCTTTTTAGGTCTTCCTACTTTTTTACCATATGTTCCTTTACCTTTAGGCATAATTTATCCCCTTTTTTTTAGTTTTTTTATATTACCACTTGCAGTTCTTGCAAATCTATGTGTTTTAGTTTCCCTAGATGGTATTAATGTACCATAATATCTTTTACCACCAAATAACCAACTAACTTTTTTAGCCATAATTTACTCCTTACTTTAATCCTATTACTTCTATTACTGCATTAATTTTACTATTAACACTTCTTCCTGCTACTGAAACCAAGCTATTACCTACTGTATTAGCATATTCATTACCACCTGAATGTGCTGATCCATAATTAGCATCTACAACAAAGTTTGCATTAGGTGGACAGCCTTGCAAATCTATAGCACCTGTTTCATAATTTATTGTTCCTGTACAAGCACCTTGTATATTACCATGACCATCATCATAGAAAAATGCAGTAGTATTTGGAACTGATACATTTGATCTTTTATCATTTATTGTATCTACAGGTAGCTTTGCAGGAACAGCAGCTTCTATATCACCTACAGCCATGCTAATAGCACCAACTCCAAAAGGTGTAGTTCCACTTGCAGGTGCAGTTATTGATATTGCTGATGTTGATAAATGTTGTCCTGATGTAAATCTTATATCACCATCTACTATACCAACAAAAACCTTTTTATTTAAAAGATTAGAACTTGTTGTATAAAATTGTGCATCTAGTGCTGCTTGAATCTTTTGTATTAATCCATTTACACCACCAAAATTACCATTTGTAGAATCTGTTGTAAATGTTAGTGTATGATCTGAACCACCATCTACTGCTATATCAAAAGCATAAGCAGTTGATGCATCTAAACCTGTAGATGTTGATGCTGTGATCCCTGATAACCCTAGTTCTTGATACCCTGCTTCATAAAACTTGCCTGATACTGAACCTGCTACAATTCCATCTGCTTCACCTTCTGTTCTAGCATAACCAAAAAAGTTCATAGCCTTGAACAAACCACTGCTTGAACTTTGAACAGTAGTATATTTATCAAAATCTGCATAAGCATTAAAGAATGGAAATCTAATTGCAGTATTATCAGAATGTGATGCTTTAGCTGATCCATGTGTTCCTCTTATTACTGTAAGCGTATCAGAGTTTATATCTGTAACTTCCATTATTTCATTTTCTACTCTTATTAAATCACCTACTTTAAAAAAATCTGCATCATCTACATCTATTTCTGTTTCTGTTCCATCAATAGCTTCTGCAACTAATTGTGCATCACCACCTGCAGGGTTATTAACTGCAACATACATATTAGAATCAGGTGCTTGGTTTGTAAGTTGATAAGCATTTGCACCTGAACCATCAGTAGAACCAAAGTTTATTTGCCTAAAGTTTGGTAACATCATATAATCACCAACAGCTAGTAAAAATGTTTGATTAGATAAACCACCTGATCCATCTGTATTAGTATCAGGAGTTCCATCAGCCCATTGTTCTGTTCTAATTTGTATTTCAGCAGATACTATGCCTGTGTTTTTAATTATCAATGTTTTACAATCTTCTAAAACAGATTGACCTTTTGAGCCACCAAGCACCAATGTAATAAAGCCATTAACATTATCACATTCTTGCCTTACATTAAAAACATCTTCATACTCACCTGTTTTTGTTGCAGTTAATGTATCTCCTCTTCCTGTTGTTATACTTGTTGTTGTTGTAAAACTTGGCATTTCTTACTCCTTATCTAATATGGTAATAAACATCTAAATTTATAGATACATCACTTGTATCTGTTGCATTTTCTATAAATGCTATAACAACTTTTCCACTATCTATATTTGCTGAATCTAGTGTCATAGTTCCTGTTTTTATAGTTGTTGCTGTAGCTGATGCAGTTCCACTAGCACAAACTACACCTGCTGATAAATCTCCATGATTTGAACTTGTATCTAATGTATAACTTAATAAATGCATGTTGGTTGTAACACTTCCATCTGCTGTAACTAAAAATCTTATAGCATCTAATGTAATGTTGTGTTGAATAAACCAGTAATATGCTACTGCATTTTCTTGTGCAGTAAGTCCACTAACATCTAATGTTGTTGCAGGATCAGTTCCATTTCCAAAAGCATTGTCTGCTGCTAATGCTGTTTCAAAATGCATGTTATTTGCTACAAGTGGATAATGGTAGCCTGCTGTTGGTGTAAGGTCATAAGTTCCCATAGATTTGTGCATTGTAAGCACATTTGCTAGTGATGCACCTGCTTTTACAGTAGAATCTGTTGTGTTAGCTTGTAATATCTGATCACCACCTGCTGTCTGCACATTAAAATTACCTGTAGCATCTAATGCTGTGCTAGTTGGTTTTACACTTAATCCTGCTTTACCTATGGCTACTGCACTTGATACACCATCACCTGATTCTATAATTCTGCTAGAGTTATCAAATCCTGTATTAGAAGATTGACTAACTTGCATTATTCTTTTGTAAAAGTTTGCTAATGGATTTCCTTGAAATGTTGGCATATAATTATCCTGTATAAATTGATGATGGTAAACTTGTTGCTTTTAAAATAAATGGTGGATGTGATACACTATGTGTGCTTCTTAATCCATAAGATAAATAGGCTGTTTTAGTAACACCTGCTGTTGAAAAACCTACATAAAATGTATTACTAGCACCTTCACTAGCTAATTGAGATGACTCTAACACCCATTTAACAGTAAGTATATCATCATCTACTTCATCATCTGTAAAATAAACACCACTAAAATCATACTCAAATTGTTGTCCTATTGAATTATAAGTACTATTATCACTTAACCCTACATCAATATTAGTATCTGTAGATGATACATTGATAAAACAGCTTAACTCAATCTCTACCTTACCACTTGGAGGAGTATTAAATGTTATTTGATGTGTAGAAGATTCTACAGTTAAGCTGTTTTGTATTTCATGTGTTACATGTACATCTGTTGGCTGTAAATATGTATATCCTATTATTTGACCACCAAGTGAATCTACATATGTTTTTACTGTTCTATTAGATGGTATTACTGCATTAGAATTATCTGATACTGCTGATCCTGCTAATGATGTCATTTCAGAACCACCTGCTATACTAAACTTATCAGTATCTAATGAATCTACATTTGTAATATCATTATCACCAAAATCTACATTTCCACTCATAGTTCCACCTGCTAAAGGCAGTTTAGTGCTATCTGATGCAGATACACCTTCAGTAGAGCCTAATACCTCTAAATCTTTTACCCTTACTTTTTCTGTAGATATTTCAAGGGCTGAAACTTTATCACCTGATTTAACAGGTCTTAAATTTTCATCTATAGTGTTTTGCAAGGTTAAATCATTCATATTTTTTTATCTAAATCTTTTATTAATTGCTTCATAGCATCAATCTCATATTGCATATCTTCACATTTTTTTAAAGCCTTTTCTGCTGCTAAATCTGCATCATTAGGCAACTCCATGTATTTAAGCATTTTATCTAATTTAAATACTTTCATAATGTGATCTGTAATTTTAGGCATCACATACTTTAAAACCATAGGCATAAAAGAAGCAGAAATCACTTTTTCCCTAAATCCTTAATTACATCTTCTACTACTGATAATATACCTTCTGCTAATTCAATTTCATCTTTTTCACTTATAAGAGGTATATCTATTTTAGAAGCTAAATTTTTTGCTAATTCTTTTTTATTTGCTTGTAATTGAGCAATAACATAATTAATACATACTGCTTTAAACTTTTTTATAAATGTTTTCATTATTTACCTTTCATTGTTAAGTCTATATAAACTTTTAAATCTGATTTTATTTCACTACACCACTTTTTAATCTTTTCTGTATCATCTCTTTCCTGATCAAAACGCAGATGCATTTCTTTTTTTACTTCATCTAATTCTTTTAACAAATGATCATGGCGTGTATCAAAGCGATTTAGTGTTCCTTCAACCTTATCTTTTAAAATATACCTCATAACCCATGCTAACATCCCCATAGATGCTACAGCTATTGCAATAGGAAAACCTAATTCTTGCACTAATTTTATAGCTTCATCTGTCATTCACTAAACATCCTTCTCTTGATGTACTCTATATCATCATTATTATTTCTGATATTTGCTTCTAAATAATCTAATCTTGTATCTTGTTTTATATCACTTGGTATAGGTGCATCCTGCAAGTCTTTAATTTCTTTAATTGTTTGTGTATTTCTATTGGCTTCATTTTCAACAAAAGACATTCTAGTAGTAAGCTGACTATATCCCCAAACCATAGCAGAAATAAATCCAACCACTTGTATAATCATAGGCAAACTGATATTTAAACTTGTTTTATCACTAATTCTATTATTCATCTTTGTCATTGCCATATATCAAATTTTTGCCTTGGACAATTTTAGAATCTTTACCCTGTATTCTAATAGATTTGTCATCCATTATGATTTCTTTACTACCTTCATTTGAATCTGTAATGTGTGTAACAAGTTCTTTAGCAATAGATACAAGTGGGTCTTCTTTTTCTGCACCTGTAATTCTTTGTAATACTGTAATAAGTCCAATAGTAACAGAAGATACAAGCCCTGATATTACTGCTAGTTGTGATTCACCTAATGTTTTTGCTGAATAAATTAAAGCACCTACCATAAGACAAATACTAGGTAAAGCTAGAATAGAAACTACATAAATAGCCCTATCCTTCATAATTCTTTGCTTTACTTCTCTCTGCTTTATTTTAGCATCTATGTCTTTTTTATTCATTTTTTAAGGCTGTTTTCTTTAAAAACATTAACAACTTCTAAAAAAGTTCTATATATAGCTTTCATTTCTGTATTAGTTTCTATTATGGTATTAGTAAATTGTTTTTGAACATTTATTAATGTAACTAAAATATCTTCCTGCCTTTTAGCCTGTTCATCTAGCTTCTGTATCAATTTTGTATTTATAAAATTTATTAAATAAAAACAAAAATAACCTAGCACACAGGCTACTGCTACAGGTATGCCTAAAGAATTTATTAATTCTATTACATCCACTATTAACCATGCTCTCTAACAATAGTAGCTAATCTTTTTGCTCTGTTAGGTGTTTGTTTTGACCATAAACTATCCAGCATTTCATCTGCTGCTTCCTTCCATTCTGCATCCTTCATATGTGCTATAGCTTTTTTGAATTTAGAAAAACCATGCACACCTAATTGGAAACACATTTCAACAACTACACCTTGCACTTCAGGAGGTAGTTCATCATACCAAGCCCATTTATTTGCAAGTTCTAAATGTAAACTAGAAACCCTACCTGCTAATATATGCAAAGATTCTTCTTCAGAAATCCAAGTAAAACCATGACCTATAGTCCAAACTCCCATAGTGCATTGATATGGTGTTCTTTCAAACCCTTCATTAGCACCTATTCTTTTAACAAGTGATTTAAAATCAGGAATCAAAGGTATTTAACCCCAATTTTAAATGTAAGATCATCTGCTGCAAATGTTTCTGATGCTTGTTGCAATATTGCACATATATATAAACTTCTACTAGAATCACCACTTACTATACAACCAATACCATCATTAGCAGGATCAGTAATACAAGCAATACTTGCATTATCAGTATAATCAGCACCACCTAAATAATCAGCAGTAACTACAGGTATAATGCATTGAACATCATCAATAACTGTATCTGCTGCATTAGCTGATGCATTTTTTGCACCTAATGTTGTAGAATTAGTAGTTAAATAAATAGCCATATCAGGCTCATCACTACTTCTATCTATGATTGTTACACTTTTTATTTCAGCAGAACTATTTGCATCAGGAAAAAAATTAGGAATTTCAGTTGATATAAATAAGCAATCACCTACAACATATTCAGAAGTATCAAGAGATGGAGTTACTTCTAATAAATTTAATGCTGTTTTATTAGCCATATTAAACCTCCTCTACTTTCCACCCTTTTGCTTTATATCTTTTCATCATAGCAGGGTCAATATCAGTTCTTTGTATAATTTTTCCATTATCTTTAACTATATTATAAGTTACTGATTTTTTTTCAGTAGCTTTTTTTGTAGATTTCTTTTCAGCCATCTATTTATTCTCCTTATAAGGTTTATTAAGTGTTCCATTTCCAAAACCAGCAAATGTACCTACATTATCTGCACCCTTGCCTTTTTTATTTCTTTCAATCCTATTACCTACTTCACCAATATAATCTAAATACTTCATTGGTTTACCCTTGTAATATGCTTTTTGACCTTTTTCTTTATCTTGATGTAATTCTAATTTTTTTTGTGGATCAAGATCAACACCTGTTCCAAGTGCATTATGTAAATTTCCTATATCTTTTTTATTTGTCATATTTTAATAATATGAGGGCAAGGCACCTCAACCCCACCCTCATATCTATTTATTTATTATGCAACTTCTGTATCTACTTCAACACCATGCAAATCAACTAATTCTAATGCCTTGTAATAAGCATTAGCAACTAAAGTTGTTTTAGCATAAGCTTCTTCCCTTTCAGTAGCCATTTGCACAAAATTACCACCACCAAAATCAATGTAACCACATCCAATAGCAGTTTTAGCAAACACACCACCTCTTTTTCTTCCTGTTGCACCATCTGCTACAGCAGTAGTAGTAAATAAATTAATACCTGCTATGCTAGTTACAAAACCATCTCCTAAAAATTGCTGTCTAACTCCATCTGCTGCTGTAAAAGCACCATTAGATGTAGCTACTGCTGCAACACCACCAATTTCATTTGATAGTCCATTAGCACCATACATTTGCTTTGGATGAAAAACACCTGCAAATGGTCTAGGTGCATCATTAGATTCTAAAGATGCTACAGCATCCATTAACAATCCAAAATTTAAACCATCATCATGTCCTACTGCTGTTGCAAATCCATCTAATAAAGAACACATATCTACATCAAATTTTCTTGCAACATCATTACCTAATTGCATACCTGCATTAACAAGTAATGAATCTGCATTACCATGTGCTGATAAATCTGTTATTTCTGCTCTGATTGCATTTCTTAAAACTGTGCAATCAACAGCAGTTGTTTCTATATTTGTTAAATTAGCAATAGTATCTTCTGCACCACTTGCTTGTGCATCTACACCAAAATTTGCATCTGTTGGATCATGTTTTGTATAGATTGGAAATCTAACTGTGCTTGTTCCTTGTGGTGCTGCTGACATTGTAATTAATGAGGGCATCACACTAGCTTTATTAAATTGAACAATAGCTGCTGCAACTGTTTGTCCTAAACCACCTGCTGCAACTCCTACATCTGTTACTGTTTGATCTTGTGCCATAATTTATAAATCCTTATATTATTTTTTATTTAAGTTCCCCCAACTGTATCCTGCTACAGTATTACTTAAATGCTTTTCACAGGCTGCTGGGTCTTTCATAGCCCATTCCTCAATAGTGCTATATCCACCAAATTCACCCTTTGCAGTTTCACCTGCCCTAGCTGAAGTTGTTTTATTTGAATTTGCTACCACTTGTTCTTCCTGAACAAACTTCTGCAAATTAGCCATGCTCATACCATCTGTGATATATCTTCTATCTTCAGAAACTTGATTAACAAGCCCTTCTCTAATAGCAGATAAATCATTTTTATAAACCTCATTTTGTTCTTTGAACTTATTAAGTTGTGAATTAGTTTCATTGTATAAAGCTTCAAATTCTTGATTTTTCTTCATAGCTTCCTGCCTTGCATTCTCTTGTGCTGATTGCATCTTTTGTAGCTGTGCTTTTAAATCTTCATTTTCAGTCTTAAACTGATTCTTAACTTGATTTACTTCTGCAAACCTATCATAAGGTACATCATTTTTATTAGCTTGTGTGCTAGGATTTGTTTCACTGTTTCCTTCAGTTTGTGGTTGAGACTTTGTTTCTTCTGACATTTTAATTCCTCTTTTGTGAGTTAAAGTTATGGTTTAATTTAAGTTAGCCAATATTAAATCTACCACCTTTTATTTTATTAAGCCTTTTTTGCACATATTTATCAGCTTTTTTTAATACAAATTTTTCTACAGGTTTAGGTATAGGTTTTGATTCACTTGATATAACTCTTTTTAATTTAGCAAGTTGTTTAACTTTAGCACCTTGTGCTACTGTTCCAAATCTAAAACCATTACTTGCAAGTTTAAATCCTTGAAAATCATTTAATAAATCTCCTGATAAAACAGGTGCATTACTTTGTGAAAATTTTGCAGAAATTCTTTTAATTTTTCTTGATTTTTTTGCTATATCATATTCTGCTGTATATTTACCATATGATTTACCATCTACTTGCTTTGCACCTTTACCACCACCAGCAGGATCAAATATAAACTTTCTATATTTCATAACAACTTCTGATGCTATTTCTCTAAAAAATTTAATATCTAACATTATTTCTCAAACTTTTCAGGATTATACCCTTGATCTTCAGGTGATGATGATACTTCTTCCCATTTATGTCTGCAATTCCATATTTCATTATTCATATCACCAAATCTATTGATTATTTGTTGCCTAGTAGCTTGACCTAAATTAATTTTTTTTACACACTCATCTCTAGTTTTATTATCATAAGCACCTATATAAATATATTTTGTGTTAGCAGGTGCTTTTTCAGCCATCATATTAGTAACTGAATTGCTGTATTGATTAAAGCCTGTTTGTATTTCTTTCTGTATATTTTCTACTGAATATCCTAATTCTTCTAATCTGCTTTTAGAATCTTTTAATATTTCATTTGGAAATTTACCTGTAGATATACCATCAACAATTATACTTCTTATATCATTACCAACTACATCTGTATATCTTGATGATAATTTACTATCAACACTATTTAATAGTCCTCTTAATGATTGCTCTGTTAATGGTGGTGTTGTTCTATATGTATTTTCTAGTATACTAACTACACCTGATTGTAATATAGTATTTCTTGCCTTTTTTTGTTTAAACTCTAATGCTTGACCTACATTAATGCCTGATAATATTTCTATAGCTTCCTCTGATGTTTTACCCTCTACAAGTTTTAATAGTGCAGCAAAAACTTCATCAAATGATTGTTCAAATTTTTTAGCTAATTCACTTGCTTTAGCATCTAATTCATCATGTATATCAGCCATTTAATAACTCTGTAACTGATTTGCCTGATTCCCAAAACCTACATGACCAATATCTAGCTTTAGTTTTATCTTTAGGTGGGTTGCTATCACATTTATGTCTAGCCCTGAATGATTTTCTTCTAGCAGGACTATCTCTTTTTATAGATAAATTAGGATCACCAAATGTAACCCTAACTATATTATCATTGTTGTTTTTAACAAATACTTCAAACTTCTTTCTACCAAAAGATGGTGAACCTTTTGCTATCCTTCTAGGCTTATTTAATGTTACTTGTTTACCTCTATATTCAGGCATTATACAGGTGTAGTTAGTGCTTCAAGTAATGGTGATGTTGGTGCTTCTTCCATTTCTTCTTCTGCACCTGATAGTTCAAATAAATAATCTTCTGCTGTTTCTTTATCAGGAAACCTGTCAGGGTCTCTATGCATAAGTATGGTTGCTCTATCTATAAGTCCATTAGCTAAATCCCAATCCCATCTTTCTCTCTGTTCTTTATCAGATAATATTTCAACTGATTCTTCATAATCTACATTTAATAGTGAACCAGCATCTTTACCTAATTCTACTGCAATAATTCTTTCTTCTACTTCAAATAGCTTATGTTCTATTCTTCTGTATTTTTCTACATCTGATTTTCTGCTATCCATAAGTTCCTGATTTCTTAATCTTAATGCTACACCTGATTCTGCTGTTGATCCTTCTACAAATGAAACAGATAAATGATAGTTTTGTGCTAACATTTTATATGAACTTTCTATAGATGCTGTAAGTGCAGGAACACTATTAGGTGGTGCAACCATATTTAAAGAGCCATCAAATCCCAAAAAACTCCATTTGTCTTGACCTATTTCTAATTTATCTTTTTCTATGTTGCTACCTGTTATAAAACCAAATCCAAATGATTGGAACATAATATTAGCATTTTTATTAAACTCTGCTACATTACATGCTTCATTTGTAGCAATTAAATCTAATGATGCATCTGTATCAAAGTATGATGATTCAGGTTTACCATTAGAATAACATTCAACAAATGGTAGCATTGAATATGGATTAATCATTTCAGGATTATCAGGATCAACTATTTTTTTACCTGTTCCTTTTTCATAAACAAAATGATTATCTGCATCCCAATATGCAAATAATTCAGGAGTTGTATCTAATACATTACCTCTAACTGATAATGGATATGTAATTGCTGATGGTGTTAGTGGGTCATCAGAATCATTATACATAACTTCCCAATCTCTAATTATATCATATTCTATTTTATCATTTCTCCATGTTGGTTTTATCAGCACAACTTCTAACAAATTACATAATTTTTCTAGCCTTTGCATTTTGTGATCTTTTAAATGAAACATATCAACTATATCAGGGTTGGTATATAACCTTTTAGGTGAATTCATATACACTAGGCTAATCCTATCTATAATTCTTTTGGTTATGTTAATATTAGGACATGGTATCTGACTTACTAGGCTTTCAGAAAAATAACTTTTAGTATAAACTTCAGTTCTGCCTTTATAATAATCATATGCTTTTTCTCTAGTTTCTAGCCATCTTTTTTGCTCTTGATCCTGATAAGCTACTTTTGACATTTCAACCATTAGCTGTGCAGTTGATGGAATCATCTTGATATACTCCCTGTTATTGGTTTTATAATTGGGTATTCAAAATCAATAGCATATCTAATCCCATCAGAAAAGTGTGTTCTATCTTTGTTAGATTTGTCTATTTCCCTTGTACCTTCTTTATTAACTGTTTGTTCTAAATCTGTGATCAACCCCTTACATCTAGGATCAATTATTAAATCTTTTTCACATAGCTTATTAACTGCATTAACTGAATCTACAACTCTAGGTGCTTTTGGTTTTACCTTAACATCAAAACCACCTTGTCTTAATATATCATGATCTGTATGTAATGCTGATGTATGTCTTTGATTAGCTGGATCAGGATAAGCAATATATTTATTATTAGGATATTTTTTCTTAATTTCTTGCACCATTCTTTCAGTTAAGATTTCATTTCCTCCACCATGATGTAATTCAACTTCATCAAACACCCTGACTTTTGGAGAGTGCTGATAGGTTTGGAATATTGATGCAGCCATAGGGCTGACATTGAAATCAAGAGAAATCCTGATTGGTAGCTGTGGATTGTATTGGTTTTCTTTGACATTATCCTCCCTTGTAAATTGATAATATGTAGCACCCTGTTGCAGGTTTACAAACTCACCATTCAAATATGCTTTTAATAAGTTCTCATCATAGTTTTCTTTCAAGCTATTAATAAATTCTTCAGGCAACATAGTATTATCTTCTGTTTTACCCCTGATTAATTTATAACCATCTTTAGGATTATCACCCCAATACTTATAAACAAATTTAAAGCCTTCAGGTGTTCCACTACCAAATGCTGTTAATGTGTTACCATCTCTTAACCTTGATAGTAGCATCTTCCATGCTCTATCATCTCTTAACTGATCTGCTTCATCTATACCACCAGCAGCTAAATTTAAACCAGCCCATCTTTCTGAAGATTCACAACTTCTCATAATAACATCACACCATCCACCCTTCCAATACACCCTGTATTTAGTTGATGTAGCACTATAATCATAATCAAAACCTGCCTGTCTTAATACTGTTTCAAAGGTGGGTTGCAATACATCTCTGACCATAGGGTAAGTTGGTTCTGCAAGTAATATAGTTTTACCAGCATTTTTAGCACATTGATTTAGTGCCATTAAACAAAAACCATAAGTTTTACCTGAACCATACCCACCTATTAAGAATGGATATTTATCCTCACACATAACATAATCTAATTGATGTTGAAATAATTTAAAGGAGTTCAACCTTAAACCCTTCAGGTAATTCTGTTGTAGTTATTTCCTGCTTTTCAGTTTGTCCTAGATACTGCTTTCCTAACCATATAAGAAGTGTAGCATTACCACTTAATGCACTATCTATTTGTGCTTTTCTCAACTTCTTTTTTAACTGTGATCTGCCTTTTGTAATATTTGTGGAATAACTTTTACTAATCAGGTCTTTACTACATCCAAAGAAATCAGCTATTTCTGTATTGGTTAAACCATAAGATGCTAACTTTTCTAATTCCAATGTATCAATATCATACTTTTTAGGTCTAGCCATATTCTTTTAAGATTTCCTCATAATTTTGGAAGTTAATTTATAATAAATAACTTGTATAATTAAAAGAATTTGTTTATAGCTCAAATAAATCTTGTTGCTCTGTATCTAATTTTGTTTTTATCTCCATAGCTAAATTAAATATATGCAATCCATCTTTAGGATGCACACAATTTCTTAAAGCTAATGTTTTATTAATGCCTTTATATTTTGAAATATCAATACCTAATTTTTTTTCTAATATATTATTTTTTTCTTTAAAATTCCTTGTTTCTTTTTTTTGACCACCTATAAAAAAATTACTCCAATAATAGTGTTCTTTATATAAATATGGTTTTATCAATGGATCATACCAGCTTATCACATTTTCTACAACCCATCTTTTTTTAAAATATCCTTGTAATAATAATATTTCCTCATATAACATCATATTAGGATAGACAGGTGGATTTTGATGATGAGCTGCTTTTCTAGCTCTACTATGTGTAGGGCAAGGAGGGGAAGCCCAAATAAAATCATATTCTTCAAAATGATCTAATAAATATTGATGTGCATCTCCTACAACAATATTATCATTAGGAAAAAAGTCTTGATATATTTTAGCAATATCAGGGTTAAGTTCTACTGCTGTTACCTCAATATCCCCCCCCCATAATTTTCTATTTCCACCAATACCAGCATATAAATTTAATATTTTCATATTTCCTCTATTATTATTTCAGTTCTAGGTTGCTTACTATAAACCTTTTCAGCTTGTATTCTGCATATCTGACTATCATCTAATATCATTCTATCTTTGCCCTGAATAGTATCACATATCATCTTCAATAAATTATCTAAATCAGGTATATTTGTATGATATTCAGGAACTCCATCTTTTAAAACATTTGCATATTTACCTGTTCTAAAGTGTTTTTTTGGTCTAGGCATATAGAATGTAGCAAAAAGCATAATCTGCCCTTCTAGGGGTCTTTTTGGCTTAAATCTAGCTATTTGTAGCCATATCTGTTTCTTATCTTTAGCACTTGGATCATACATTCTACCTGATCTAGTGCTTCTATGTCTTTTTAAAGCAATAGGTTTGCCTTTTATTGTAAACTTAATCAACTATCTTAACATAGCAAGGATTCCAACTTTCATTACCACAATCAGAACCAGCAGCTTCAAGTGGTGCAATAGTGCAACTTGCTAAAAATATTGTTATTAGTGCAGTTAAATATCCTAGTATAAACCATTTGTATTTCATTTATCATCCTCTTTTTTAATTGTAAAACTAATATTTATATCTTTTTGTAAAATGTTTTTAAAAACAGTTGTTATCATTGATTTATCATTTTCTAATATTTTTAATTGAAATTTATGCCCATTAATAAGTTCAATAAATAAAGTGTTTATGCTAAATGCTTTTGCATTAATATTTTCAAGAAAATTTGAACACTTAGGATTAACTTTTTCTAATTCATTTATCAAAAGATGCCAATGTAATTTTATATCTTCTAATGTTATATCATTATGGCTTCTATTTATTGCATCTGCTACATCTAATAAACTTTTTGATATTTCATATAATGCCTGTTTATTTGTTTTCAACATCTTGATTTTCCTCTTTTTTAATTGTAAAATATATTGGCTCTTGCCCTGTTAATACTAAATCTTGTTTAGGTATTATGTAATATGGTTCATTGTTACTTTCATATTCATCTGTTTTAAAATCATTTTCATTTATCAATCTAATTAAGTTTTTAAAAGATATTAAATAAAATTTATCAAAATTATAAATAAAAAAATAAACATCTAATACTCCTTCAGGATGCAAATTATCCCACCATTTATAACTCTCTAACTCTTTCATTTTTGGTTTAAAATTATCACCACATTTTTTACATTCTAGGAAAAAACTTTTATTGTTTTTAATAACTATAAAATCAGGTATATTCCTTATTCTTCTAGGTACTGAAGTAATATTTTTAATTTTATTATTATTTTCATCACCATCTATACCAATCCTGATAATATTTATATTTTTCTTACCATAATACTGAATAGCAGCAATCTCATCATCTTTTTGCTTCATTCTTTCTTCAACAGGACTATCACTATTAGCATACTTCTTTGTTGTTTCCATAACTCTCCTAATTTAAAAATACAAATAATAAAAAACCAATGATGCAACCTAACCAGCATCCAAATATAAAACAGGCAAAACTCATAGATTATCATCTTCTTGTGGCAAATCTAATTCTACACCACAATCATCACAGATTATAAAAGCATGTACATTTATATCAGGTTCAGCAGGTTGGTAAAATGTGTTTTTATGCTCACATGATTTTTGTCTATCTATATGGTAATCATACACTTTTGACATTTAATCTCCTTGTATTTAATATTTCTTTTCTTTCTTCTTCTGTAGCTATATCTTCATTATTTATTTTAGGTGCAACATATTTAGGTATTACAGGTCTAGCTATTTCTTCTTTTTTATTATTACCAAAATCATTATCAGCCCACCTTTTTAATCTTCTTGATATATCCCAAGTAGCTTGTTGTTCAAACTTCATCTTTGTATTGCTCTTATTAGGCTCTGACCAATAATTGAAAAAATTCTCTATTGTATCTTTATTATATTGATTGTTGTGTTTTTGCAAAGAATCTTTAAATAATAACATTCTTTTATTTATATCATTTACTTTAGTTTTGTTTAGTTTAGTATTGTTTAGTGCTTTAGCATTGGTTGATTTTTGCTTAACCTTTGCTGAAGCAATACCACCTAATCTACCTGCTTTCTGTCTTTTTTTCTTCTTAATATCCATACATTCTAATCTTCTTTTAAGTGATTTAGAATAAAACATTGAATGCCCTTTTATTTCAAATAAATCATAGTTTTCTACAATATCTTGAATCTTTTCTTTATCAACTCTCAAATCAAATGAAATACTATCTATATCATCAAATGTTAAGGTATAATCTTTCTGCTCTCTTAATATTTCTATTATTCCAAAATAAACACCATAACCTTCCATGCCATATTTCATTCTAACCTTCATTAGCCTTTGATCATTTCTAGCATTGGAATCATGGCTAAAATAATATGCATCTTTAGACATTTAATTCCTCCCTAATTGCATATACCATAAAAGCTGATATGATAGTTAAGATTAAAAGTGGTAACCATACATTACCAGCAAAAAAGTGGTAAATAGTTAGCATTGTTGATAATATTAATAATAGTATTGATAATATATATGTCATTTTTTGCCCTTTGTGTTGTGCAGGGAGAGAAAACCCAATTAACTCTCCCTGCTTTTTATTATAATGAAACATCAGAACCATGTGGTAGCTTTTCAATAGATACCTGAAATGCATTAGACAAATCTCCAATAATTTTATCTAACTCTTTCTGTGCAGTATCTAAATCCTCCTCAAAAACATCCACTATTATATTTGCTCTGTATCTCATTAGAATGGTGTATCTTCTTGTGAAATGATTGGTGCTTCCATTTCCTGATGATAATAACTGATAGCTTTTACTGTAATTTTATCTTTTAGTTCTTTATCAGCATGTATTATAAGATCATATTTATCATCTTTTTTTATGCTAGGAAATCCAACAAATAAACCATCATTACCATCAACTATTCTAAAGCCCTTCATTGTAAAACCTTCTTCTGTTTTTACATCAAAATAAGCTAATGTTTTACCCCAGCTACCCCTAGTCATTCTTTCAATATGCATTACAAACTCTCCCTGTTATTTTCTCTGTTATATTCTGTTATTTTTTGATTCATTTTAGTTAAAAAACTTTCAGTTGCACTTAAAGAATCTGCTTTCAGCCAAAAGTCTTTAATCTCTTTTTTCTTACCATCAAAACAAGTATGTGATAATAATTTATCAAATTTTTCTTTTTGATTTTCTGTTTTTTGATAAGCTGGTGTTGCTTGTTTATATTGAGCATTTTTAACTTCATCTGCACTTGCAAATGAATCTTCAACACCTATACCCATACAAGCTAATGCTCTACCTATTGCTGATGTTTCAGCATTTTCTAAAGCAGAAGTTTTGTTAATTTGACTTGATCCAATTACTTCTTCAGCATGACCTGTAAATTTCCTGTTTGAATTTTCTATTTCAGGTATAACTGTTGCTTTGAATATAAAGCTATTATCTGTAGCCTTTAATTCAGTTATTATACTACCTTTAGGATAATGCTCATTAAAAAATATTATCCTATCTTTTACCATTACATAGTCTTTTCCATGTATTTGTATTTTCTTCATTAACTCTCCTGATTGTTATTAGGAAATAAAACATCTTTGTTTATTCCTAGTATTTTTGAAAACTTATCCATCAAATTGTTGGATAGCTTTTGTTGCCCTTTTTTAATTAAAGAATAATTACACCTGTGAACCCCTGCCTGTCTGCATAACCAAGCAGGAGTTCTATCCCTCATCTTTAATATTTTATCTACATTATCTAACATTTAACCAAATTGCCTTAATTTTTATTTTACCATTAATTCTAGTTTTAAGATATACAACCACTTATGCAACCTCCTTATACCAACCACAATGCCCTTCAGGTTTATTTGTAAAATATAATTGAAACCAAGTATTTTTAAAAGAACCATCTTTTTTTAATTGTCTACCATCTAAAGTAAATACAGTAAAATCACCTCTAACTTCTGCATTAATAGATTCTACTTGATATGGAAATCTTCTATCAGAACCCATACCATTACCAAAATCAATAATTATTTTTTCATCAATTTTAGGCATTTCTGCAATAAAATTAGTAACATAATTCCAATCATTTTTAAACTTTTTCATATCTTTGCCCTTTATGTTGTTTGTTTGCATACTTAAATATAAAAACAATTATTAATACAAACCAAACAATTTGTTTAGTTTTATTATTTATAGAGGAGAAAAAAATGCTATGAGGGCAAATTCATAGCATCTTTTTGTGTCATCAGGCTGTTACTTGGAGAGCTGATTAGGAGGGCATGTTTGAGTTTTTTACCACACTTCCCTGATAGTCATGCTACATGAATATAGGTTTGGTGCTTGTTGTTTAAATTGAAAACTATTTTGATCAAACATACATATAGCAAATTGATCAGGATTATTATTAGTATTATCAGGTTGAAATATAAAAGGCAATCCAACACTTTTATTTATAACTTCAGAGAAAAAATTAGGATTGGCATTTTCATCTAATAAAGAAAATGAACTTTTATTTTCACCATCATAATATGATGCACCTGTATAATTATCACCTGCTGCATTTTGTCCACTTGATGGCTGTGTATGTTCAAAATTTGTTAGATTAGATATTTCAGGAAACACATCTTTATCTTGTAAGTATGAAAATGATAAATTCCATACCCTTCTACCACTAACAGAAAGTGGTGCTGTTGTAGGTACAGATGTATCTATATGCCATGCAGGAAAACCATTACCCCAATTAGGCTGTTTTTTCCAATAGCTATTAGTAAGTGTTGATCCACCTTTTGTTTCTAATGTTTTAGTTCCATCATATTCTCTAGTTAAAGTAAGATTTAAATCAGGGCTATGTGGCATATCATAATAATTTCCCATTATACAACTTGATAATATTCTATCTTCAAATACATTAGCTATTTGCAGTTGTATTTCTGTAAAATCTGAAAAACCATTAAATAGCCTAATAGAACAACCATCTCTAATAGGTTCAGATTCACCTTCAAAATTAAAAATTATATCTCCATAATTTTCACTAGGAATACCTCCTGCACCACCACTGCTATCTACTCTTAAAAATTTAACTTTTCTCCCTCCAAAATTATGACCTAACAATGCTATAAAGTTATTGTTTGAAAAAGCACCATGTGTTATAACAAAACCTGCATTATAATCTGATCCTGAAAATGATAAATTATCAGAGTTAATTGCTATAGTATTTATAGGACTGGTTCTGTAAATATTATTTAAAGAACTATTAACTCCTGTAGAATGTAGATATTCTAAAATATTTATAAAAAATCTTGGTCTGCCTACTGATTGATATGCCATAAATTACTCCTAATATGATGTTCCTGTAGATATAGATGTTACCTGTGGTGCAGGTGTAGGTGTAGCTAAAACTATATCATCTAATTGTTCTTGTGATATTTCTCCTGATAAATATTCATCTGCTAATATTTGATTAGGTTTTTTACTAGGCAAAATTATTGTTCTAACAATAACTCTATCTTTTGTATATGTAGTATCCATATCATCTATATTTATTGTAGCATCTTCTGCATTAGTATTTACATTCTGTATGTAATCATTTTGCTCATTTATAGTTACAGATATAAAATCTGCATTAGAATCTACTGCTCTTACAGATGTTATTCTAAATTCTCCTACATAATCAAATAAATCTGCTAATATTCCTGTACCTAGTGGATAAAATATAACCCTGTTATTTTTAGCAGTTACTACAAATGAATCAGTTGTTTTATCTGTTATTTCTATTGCACCTGTAAAGTTTATTTGTATTGCTCTAATATCACCTTGCACACTACAATTACCATCACCATAATATAAATTAGCCATGTAAAATTCTCCTACTCAATTCAATTACATCATGCTTTGTTATTTCATCAGTTTTATTTATATCAGCATATTTAGGTTTATTAATTGTCTTGCCTTGCACTACATGGTCTGATAATGCTACTAAATCCCTTAAATCTATAACACCATCACCATTTACATCACCTAAATTATTTGATGGCTTATATTCAAATCTAACAAATATTTCTTGTGCTATAGAATTATTAACAATTACTTGAAATATTATATCAAATGTTTGATCTTGACCTGAATCTTGTATTTTAAATAATTCTGTTTCAAAATTAACAAATTCTAATATTTGCTGGGTAGCATCTACATCTAATTCTAAAGGTATATCAATTTTATTTAATAATATATCTACACCTTCATTATAGGTTTTTACTTTTAAACTAGCATTGTTATAATATATTTTTTCATCATCTTTATCTGTTTCAATACCTAAATTAAATGTAATATTTTCTACTGATAAAACACCATCTACTATTGATGGAATTATTAAGGTGCTATCTATAATAATACCATTCTTTCTAATTACACCTATTCTTTGACCATTAGTATAACTTAAAGTGCCTAAATAATACTTATCTTCTACTTTTGCAGGTTTTATATTTGCTGAATTTATTATCATATTAAATTACCCATATCATCAGTTTTATCAATAAATAAATCTGTAGTGATTTCTGTACCTGCAAAACAAATTATGTTATATACCA
>Ga0209645_1000271_pt1 | contig 27785 bp, 27 predicted proteins | sample ETNvirenome_6_30_FD_184070 | JGI IMG/M metagenome (GOLD analysis project Ga0209645, IMG submission 184070) | Marine viral communities from the Pacific Ocean - ETNP_6_30 (SPAdes) (version 2) | ecosystem: Environmental > Aquatic > Marine > Oceanic | place: Pacific Ocean | collected 2013-06-19
GATAAGAATTATTTCTTTGAGGTTGAGATAAAAAATCAGTGGGGTAAAACTTGGAACCCTACTTGGAAAGAAGTTCGCATTCCAGAAAGGAAGAGCAGACTCATGAAACGAAAGGAGAAAGATTACCCAGAACATGATTTATATTTTGTAGTATTTAATACTGATTGTACTCAAGCTTGGTTTATTAAAGATAGTAATATTGATGATTCAAGTGTAGGTACAATACAAAACTCTAAGCAACCTAAAGACTCACCACACTTAAAAGAACCTTTCTTTCATATACCTGTAGAAAAAGCTAAATTAATTCAAATTAGCTATTGACCTATAGAATTATGTGTGGTATAATTATGTTGTTAAATTAATTGAAACTCATGTCACAATAGCGTGACGATAGAACAAGGAAAATAGAAATGAATGATCCAATATATATTACAGGTAAATGTCACTATGCTTCAATCGTTGAGCCTAACACTAAGTTCGAGCCAGTGTGGTCAATACAAGTTGAGGTTGATGAAAACAATCGTTCAATAATTGAGAGTGCTGGACTTCCTATCTCCAATAAAGGAGATGATCGTGGAGATTTTGTTACCATTAAACGTAAGGTTATGCGTAAGGATGGTACGTCAAGACAAGGCCCAGTTGTTAAAGATTCCCAGAATAATGATTGGGATGGTAAGTTAATTGCTAATGGTAGCACAGTCAATGTTAAGGCTGTACCATTTGAGTGGACATATGCAGGTAAGTCAGGAGTATCGGCTGATCTTGCAGCAGTTCAAGTAGTAGACTTTATAGAGTATTCTGGTGGCGGTGGAGATGACTTTGAAGTTGTTCCCGGTGGCTACGTAACTGAAAACTCTAAAGAAGAAGTTCCTTTCGCCTCTTAATGTAAACTAAGGGAGACTTGGGGTGGAGTTATCGAGTTTTCTCCACCCCATTTTTTTGTAATGAAAAACATTGAAACATTAGTTGAAGATATTTATGATATATTTTCTCTTGATCCAATTAAGATGGATGAAAAGGAAGTTGATAAGCATATAGATAAATTTGGAGAGATGCTCAAGCTTCATATCAAAGAGTTTATGTACGAGCAACCTAGAACCAGAGGTAATTTGAGACTGTCTGCTATTGGGAAACCTGATCGTCAGCTTTGGTATGATGTTAATAGTAAACAAGAGATTGAAGATCTATCACCTAGCACACGAATTAAATTTTTATATGGTTATATCTTAGAAGAATTACTTTTACTATGTGCTTCCATTGCTGGTCATGAAGTGACAGAACAGCAGAAGGAAGTAGATGTTGAAGGTGTTAAAGGTCATCAAGATTCTATGATAGACGGTGTTCTCGTTGATTGTAAAAGTGCATCAGGTTTTAGTTTTAAGAAATTTAAAAAAAATAATCTTCTGGAAGATGATCCCTTTGGATATATAGGTCAGATATCTGCTTATGCTCAAGCCAATAACGTAGATAAAGCAGCATTTCTAGTGATAGATAAATCCAGTGGTGAAGTATGTCTTACTCCTGTACATTCAATGGAGATGATCAATGCAAAGGAAAGAGTTAAATATCTTAAAGGAATGGTTGGAAATAATCATGTGCCTGATAGGTGTTACAGTGATGTGCCTGATGGTGAGTCTGGCAATCGTAAGCTTCCCATTGGTTGTATTTATTGCGCTCATAAGCGAGAGTGTTGGCAAGATATTAATGATGGTAAAGGACTACGTGCTTTTCAATACTCCAGAGGACTTAGCTATCTTACAAAGGTGGCTAAAGAACCGAAAGTCGAAGAGGTAGTAAACTGGTAATGCATTGGAAGTATAAAGGTAAACCTGATTTAACTAAGTTTGGTTTTGTCTACCGCATTACCAATCTTAAAACACAACAAGCTTACATAGGCTGTAAACAATACTTTAATTATAAGAAAGGTAAGAAGAAAGCTGAATCTAATTGGAAGTCTTATATGGGTTCAAGCCAACACTTACTAGATGATATAAAAAAGTTAGGTAAAAAACATTTTAAGTTTGAGATCATAGCTGAGTTTAAAAATAAACGAAGCTTACGTTACTACGAGTGTTACTATCAGATGAAGTATAATGTTTTGTGTAGTATGCTTGACGGAACTGATACACCTGCTTATTATAATAACTATGTAGGTGGTAAGTTCTATAGGCCAGTGGAAGAATACCATGATCAATCCATTTGAATTAAGTACAGATGTATCAGTCAATTCATTATATGATTTAACTGATAAAGATGGAGAAAGATCACTTTATATTGCTGTCATACTTCAAGCTTTATTAGATTTATCTAAACCTAAAATTAAAAATGAAGATAGTTCTATACAACTTTACAGAGATCAGGCTCATACATGGATATTTAAAGAAGTAGGTGTGACTTGTGAAGACTTTGAAGAAGTATGTTACTATGCTGGACTTGCTCCTAGTATAGTAAGAAGTTTTGCTTCTAATGTTATCAACTCAGAGGATAATTCTAATGTCAGAAGAAAATTCCAAACGCTGCTCTAAACCCTTAGATAGACAAGTGGGTGGTAATCACTATAAAGATTGTGGTATACAACCTGTGGAATATATACATGCAAATAAGCTTGACTACTTTGAGGGTAATGTGGTAAAATATATAACTCGGCACAGAACAAAAGGCCAAGGTAAAAAAGATATAGAAAAAGCTATACACTATGCTCAACTTATTCTAGAACTAGAATACAAATAGGAGAAGGGAAACTCATGTTCAAATCAAATCGTAACCCTCAGTTTAGATCTAAGTTTAGTGAAGATATATTCAATGCTAAGTACGCTCATGAAGGCGCAGAAACTTTACATGAGTTAGCTTGCACTCTGGTTGAAGATGTCTGTCGAGATAATTTAAGCCGTGATGAAAAGGAAGAACTGATAGATCACATATCTAATCTACGTTTCCTTCCCGGTGGACGTTACCTCTACTATGCAGGTAGAGATAAAAAGTTTTTTAATAACTGCTACCTTCTCAAAGCAGAAGAAGATACAAGAGAAGATTGGGCTAACCTTTCTTGGAAGGCAGAGTCTTGTCTTATGACAGGTGGTGGTATAGGTGTAGACTATTCTGTATACAGGGCTGAAGGACAAACCCTGAAGGGAACAGGTGGTATAGCTAGTGGCCCTCTACCTAAGATGGAAATGATAAACTCGATTGGTCAAAAGGTTATGCAAGGTGGTAGCCGTAGGTCTGCTATCTATGCTTCTCTTAACTGGAAGCATGAGGATGTAAATAAATTCTTAAAGATAAAGAACTGGTTTGATATACCTGTAGGTACAACAGGACAAACCTTATTTGATATTAAACAAGATGACTTTAATTTTCCTGCACCTCTTGACATGACAAACATCAGTGTTAATTACGACACAGAATGGTTACTTAATTATTGGGAGAAAGGAGAAATAGGAAATGTCTTTCAATCTAATTGTGGTCAGGCTCTTAAAACTGGAGAGCCGGGGTTCTCATTTAACTTCTTTGAAAAAGAAAATGAAACACTTCGCAATGCTTGTACGGAAGTTACAAGTGAGAACGATAGTGATGTATGCAATCTTGGCAGTCTTAATTTTGCTAGGATTGATGACCTTAACCAGTTGCAGCAAGTCGTACAGCTTGCGACCAAGTTTCTACTCTGTGGAACCACAAGAGCAGAGTTACCTTACGCAAAAGTTTATAATGTTCGTGAGAGTAATAGACGTTTGGGATTGGGACTCATGGGATTACACGAATGGCTCATACAACGTAATAACAAATACGAAGCTACCCCCGAATTACATAGGTGGTTTAAAGTTTATGAAGCTGAAAGTGACAAAACCTCAAGAGACTTCTCCCGAACCCTTTCAGTTTCACAACCCGTTGCCGTCAGAGCAGTTGCGCCTACAGGTACAATAGGTATACTGGCTGGTACATCTACAGGTGTTGAGCCTATCTTCTCTGTTGCTTACAAGCGCAGGTATCTGAAGAACAAGAGATGGCATTATCAATACGTAGTAGACAGTGCTGCTCAAGAGATGATTGATATCTATGGTGTGAAGCCTGACAAGATTGAATCAGCCCTTGACCTAGCCACAGACTATGAACGTAGACTAAGCTTCCAAGCTAATGTTCAAGAGTATGTAGACATGTCTATATCCTCTACAATTAACCTACCTGCTTGGGGAACTGAAGACAACAACGAAGATAAGGTTGAAGACTTTGCTCAGACCTTGGCTAAGTATGCTCACAGGTTACGTGGCTTTACCTGCTACCCTGATGGGTGTCGTGGTGGTCAACCGCTTACGACTGTGCCTTACTCTGAAGCTATTGAGAAGCTAGGCGAAGAGTTTGAGGACAACATTCAGGCTCATGACATCTGCGAAATCAGTAACTCAGGTGGGGTATGTGGAGTTTAGTATGGCAAAGATAAAAAACAACAGAGGTAAGATGTCTCACTGCAATACAAAGAAAGAAAGAGATCCAGAATTAATTAAGCTATGGAAAAAAAGACTTGCAAAGAAACAAAAAGTGTAGTATAATATAGTATGGAATGCCAATAGTGGGTTCCATAATATCTTGCTTTTAAAGGAGAATAATTATGAATTATACGTTACACACTAAGTCTAGTGATCCCTTTTCGCTGAGTGATTTTAGGGATTGGGTCATAGGTTATGACAGAGTATTTCAAAAGATGTTGACTCTGCCTTCGGCAGCAACACATTCCAACTATCCCCCTCATAATTTAGTAGAAGATGGTGAAGGCCAATACACAATTAGTATGGCTGTTGCTGGTCTTGATAAAGAAGATATCAAGATAACACTAGCTGAACAAAATCTTACTATTGAATATGATGGTAAAAGTTCTGGAGATCAAGACGGTACTGTTCTGTACCAAGGTATTGCTCATAGAAGTTTCAAGAAAATATTTCACCTTGCTGAAAACATTGAGGTGAGGGATGCTGCTATGGACAAAGGTTTAATAACTATTAAACTGGAACAGAACATTCCTGAAGAAAAGAAACCAAAAACTATTGAACTTAAATAAAGGAAATACTAATGGGTATTAGTAAAGAGAAGAAGGTGAATACAGTTTTCATAGGATACGATCCTAAAGAGAAGGTTGCAGCCCAAGTACTTAAATACTTAATTGAAGCTAACTCACCAAAGGATATTATAGTTAAGTTTCTACGTAAAGATATCTTGGAGCATATGAATATGTTCAATCGTCCATTTGAATGGGAGAATGGTCAGATGATTGATTCCATAGATAAGAAACCTTTCTCAACTGAGTTCACTTTTACTCGCTTTCTAGTACCTGCTTTGATGCAGTACGAAGGGTGGGCTTTGTTTATGGATTGTGATATGTATCCCAGAACAGATATCAATGAGATATTTGAAGATTATAACGATGAGCTTTATCCTTTGTACTGTGTTAAGCATGAGTATGAACCAACGGATAAATTTAAAATGGATGGACGGGAACAGACAAGATACAATAGAAAGAACTGGTCAAGTCTAATGCTATGGAACTGTGGTCATGAGTTAAATAAAACACTAACACCATTCATGGTCAACAACAAGACAGGTAACTATCTCCATACCTTTGGGTGGTTGCCTAACAAGAACAGTGCCATAGGTAAGATGGATGAAGAGTGGAACTGGCTTGATGGTCACTCCTCTCCTGACATAGATCCTAAGATCGTACACTTTACCACAGGTGGGCCTTGGTTTCCTGAATGGAAATGTAAACGTGAGGTAGATGGCCTGATGGCTACAGAGTGGAATGGTGATTATTCATATTTAGTATTACATGGGAAAGTTGATGAACTACAAAATAGCGACAGCATTTAACGAGACATTATTACAACATAGTACATTTCATTTATTAACTGAGTTTAAGGAGAACTGGGAACCTAGCATAGAGTTTCATTGTTATTACTACGATGTTGATCTAGCTAACTACTCCCTTCCTAAAGCTAAGAACATCTTCTATCATAACCTACTAGAGATGGAAGAGTTCAAAGACTTCAGGAAAAACTTTCCTCAACACAACGGCACAGAAGGTGGGGCTATCCAGTACAACAACATGCTGGATGCACAGAAGTACATGCCTAAAGTTCTGGCCCTGACTGAGTGTGCCTTTGAGAATACAGATAGCTGGTTGATCTGGCTTGACCCTATGGCTATGAACACTAAGGATATCTCTCTTAAAACATTAGAGAGTTTCTTTCCTGAACATTCAGAGAACATAGACCTGCTCATGTTAAAAGATAATTATCATTTCATGGCTTTTAATTTAAGTAGGTCTACACCCGTTGAACTTCTTGGTGATCTACGTGGTGCTTACATAGCTGGTGAGTTTCTAAACTATAGAGAGTGGCATGATGTATTTATCTTAAATAGATTAAGAACTATCTACCTTGCTCATGGTATGGTGGAGCATCAGCTTAACGAAGACAACTCAAACATCTTCAGTGTCATTGTCAACATGGCAGACAAGAAGAACTTTGCCTTGCGTAATAAGAAAGGTGAACGTATCTTTAAACTGTCTGACAGTAAAACATCAGGGGATATTCTTCCCAACAGGTACAGGCAACTAGCTGATATTATACGCTTGTATAAGCCGAAGACATTGCTAGAGACAGGTACATGGAATGGGGGCAGGGCTATTGAGATGGCACTTGCTGCCTTTGAGAATCAAGATAAGGTTCACTACATGGGCTTTGATCTCTTTGAAGATGCAACCACAGAGACAGACCATGAAGAGTTTAATGTTAAACCTCACAACACAATGGAAGCTGTGGAGAAAAGGCTCACTGAATTTACAGAGCATATCAAGAAGGAAGAAGATAAAACATTTACTTTTGAATTAACCAAAGGTAATGTAAGAGAAACTCTTGATAAGTTTGTAAAGACAGAAGCTTTGGAAGATGTTGATCTTGCTTTGATGGGAAGTGGTAACAGCATTGAAACAACCAAGAAAGAATATAAATGTTTTAAAAATATTCCTGTGGTTGTAGCTGATCATTACTTCACAAAGGAAGATGAAGAAGATGAAACAATGCCACCCGAAAGATATCATGGAGTTAAACATGTATTTGATAGCGTCAAGACAAAGATGGTTGGTAAGGAGAAGAAGGATACGGAAGGCTGGACAGTCTTTGAAGAAGAAGGTGGAGTACGTAAGTACATATTGCCCTCCCAAGATAAAGTGGCTGGTGGGGGTCATACTCATCTTGCTTTGTTTCTTCATGATACCAGCCTAGAGAACATACCAAAGGAACTAAAGAGTGTTCCTATTATTGTACACCCTAGAGACTGTGTTCCTAAAGACTATATTAGTAACAACATCAAGACAAACATGACCTTGATTGATCCTAAGAAGTGGGTAACAAAACATGCAGGGCATCATGAGAAAGCAGCTATGATTTCTGCTGGCCCTTACCTTGACTATGGAGAACTAAAGAAGTTTGTTCATGATAACCCAGATGCTAAGTTGCTGACGGTGAAACATGCCTATCCTAATCTATTAAAGAATGGCATTGTTCCTTGGGGATGTATCATTCTTGATCCTCGCCCTCTTACAGGTGTGTCTACACATAACATAGTACGTAAGGATCTCTTCAAGAAGATAGATCTACGTACAACTTTCTTTGTTGCATCTATGACAGATCCTTCTGTTACCAACTTTATGATTGATAAGAAAGTTAATCTCTTTGGCTGGCATGCCTTCACTGATTCTCTCAGATCAAAGACTGAGCAAGGTACGCAGATCCAGAACCAGCAGGTTAAGTTAGCTGATGATCTTAACATACCTCAAGGTGCTACGCTTATTACTGGTGGTACATGTGCTGCCATGCGAGGCATTGGTATGCTACACACGATGGGCTTTAGAGATATACATCTCTTTGGTTTTGATTGCTGTCGTGATGAGCCTACGGATGAAGAGAAGACTGAAACCACTGGAGACATAGAAGGTGGTGAAGTTCCAAAGCCTAAGTACATACAGGTTACAGTCAAGGAGAAAGACTACTGGACTACAGGTGAACTACTCGCTATGGCACAAGACTGTGAGAAAGTATTCCAAGATGAAGGTCTGGAAGGTGTCTTAACCTTTCATGGTAAAGATACTATGGTAGCTGACCTGTGGGATATACAACAGGGTAAACAATCAAGACCTACCTTTAAAGGATATTATGATGCATAATGTAAAGTACGACCCAGAATTAAGTAGAGATAATCCATCACCAAAATACAAGGAGTTACTTAAAGAATATGTTGAGATGCATCAAGCTGGTGAGGGTATGTTTGATGGTAAGAGTTTAACAAAGTTTATCTATATCATTGATGGCTTTCTAAAGACAAACGAGTGTAAGACTTTACTAGACTATGGTGCTGGCAAAGGAACTCTTTACACTGAAAACTTTAAGAAACTAACTGATGATATTGATGAACCTCTTCAAGAGTATTGGGGTTTAAATATTGTTGATCAATATGAACCTGCATTATTTAAACATAATACATTACCTGATAAGCATTACGATGCTGTTATATGTACGGATGTATTAGAGCATGTACCTACCAGTGATCTTGGATGGGTGGTAGATGAGATATTAGAACGTGCAGATAAGATGGCATTCTTTAACATAGCTTGTTATCCTGCACTTAAAAAGTTTCTTGACGGAACAAATGTCCATGTCTCTATCTTCAGTCCAGATGATTGGTTACTATTCTTCTTAGAAAAGATAGACAAGTGTAAGAACTTATCTATTTATTTATTCTTTGATGTTCTTAATGAGAAGAATAAGAAGGTTACACTTGAAGGATTTAAGATAGATAATAAACCAAGGTTAATAAAATTAAAAGAACAGGAGGTTACTGATGATAGGGATAGCTGAATCAGTTATTGGAGTAGCAGGTAAAGTCCTTGATAAGTTTGTAGAGGACAAAGACCTGAAGACTAAATTAGAAGCAGAGCTAAAGACACAGATGGTGTCACTAGATCTTGCTCAAGCACAAGCAAATATAGAACAAGCGAAACATCCTTCCATCTTTGTAGCCGGGAGCCGACCAGCTATCATGTGGATATGTGCCTTTGCTTTAGGTTGGCAGTTTATCTTTGCCCCTATTATATCATGGGGATTAATAATCTGGTATCCTATGATTACACTGCCTAGCTTGCAAACAGCAGAGCTTACATCACTTGTCCTTGCTTTATTAGGACTAGGTGGTATGCGTAGCTTTGAGAAGTCTAAGGGTATTCAAAGGAACAACATGAAGAAATGATTATCTTAACAGATAATGCAGACATACATCTGTCATCAATCATAAACGAGAACAACGATACTGCTATCAGACTAGCTGTTAATAGTGGTGGCTGTTCTGGTTTCACTTATGATTGGCAGTTGACCAGTGAAGAGGAAGACGGTGACTACATTGTTGACCTAGATTCTGGTAAGCTTCTGATAGATAGTGTATCTGTACTTTATCTGGAAGGCATGACTATAGATTATAAGAAAGATATCTTTGGTCAACGTCTGATGATAGATAATCCTAATGTTAAATCTATGTGTGGCTGTGGGGAGAGCTTTCAACTGTCATGACAAATATAATTGAGAAGATGTCACCTACTCTTACCTTTGATTGGTATGTTAAATGGATAGCTTCAGTTCTATTAATTGTAGGAACTATATTAACCAGTAATAATATATTTCCTGCTAATTTATATTTCCATTCTGCTGGTTTGTTTGGATGGTTTATTGTATCTATTATTTGGAATGACAGAGCATTGCTTGTAATTAATGCTGTATCATTAGCTATTTTAATAAATGGAATGGTAGCAGATTATGTTAAATGAGAAGCAAGAAAAGTTTGCACAAGCCTATGTCTTACATAACAATGCAACAGAAGCAGCTAAAGCAGCAGGTTATGCAGCAGCTTCAGCATCTAACCAAGGTTATAGGCTTCTTCAGATGGATGAAGTTTCTGAACGCATACGTATTCTTGAACTTGAATTAGAAACTAATGTCGATGTTATCGAAGAACTAGAGAGTCAATATACATATGCTAAACAAAATGGACACACTAATAGTGCAATTAAAGCACTGGAGTTGCTATCTAGAGTACGTGGTGCTAACTCTGATGCTAATATTAATTTAGATTCAGAGACACTTGAGGGTGCAATCGTAGGATGCTTTAATGTTTTAGGTGAAGATGTGGTTATGAACCTATTATCTAAGTGTGACTTCGCAAATTCCTTGTTTGGAGAGGAAGATTTAGAAAAAACTTCAACAGAGAGCCTTATACAGAGCGATTCAGAGGGTACTCAGCACCCCTCCTACCTACCAGACCCTAATTCCTCTGTATGACGCTTAAAATAGCGTACAAAGCATTTAGCTATTTATAGCTCCATATCCAAGGTCTTGGGTGGTCATCACTGTTTTCCATTGTATCTATGTGTATAAATCTCTTCTCATGTGGCCCTCTTTGAGACACGCCTATACCAGTAAAGCCATATTCTATAGCAAGTTTAATTAATCTATATGCTTTCTTTCCGCTAACGACTACATCAACTGCTTTACCATAGAGATGTGGAGAGTTCTTAGCTCCTCCGATTACATGGTTGTAAGATAGATCCCTATAGCCAGAGGATATAACCATTGGCTCATTAAACTCATGTCTGAGTGACTCTAATTGTATCATGAATTGTTCATCCATGTGACACTCATCTGTTCCTTTACATTTAAGTTCGTCAACTGTGAAGTGTTCCCACATTAATTATGTTCCTTTGTTTCTGTTGGTGGATGTTTTCCATTATGCATAGACACCATACGGTTCATACGCTCTTCTAATATCTTTAACCTTTCCTCAGTCCTTCCATCCCTTTCACTCTGAGACTTCAGTATCTGAGGGGATAAGATATCCTCACTAATAACTTTAATACTGTTCTTGATGACGGCTTGGGTAGCCTCTTGATTATCTACTTGCTGATAGATCTTGGTGATGTCACTCTTGATATCATCTACCTGACCTACTATAGATTTGATTGTAGCCTTGAGTACGCCCCATGTGGCTGCTAATCCTGCCAACACTGTTCCTAGTGTGAGTAGTTCTCTTGGACCTAGCTCTAACATTTCTTGTTAATCCTCAAATTCAATTTCTTCTGGTACATCTTCAGATAATGATTTAGATTCATATCTACTTTCTATTTGTCTAAAAAATTTACTAAGTTGATTAATATTTACACTAGGATTCTTGTCTCTAATTTTACGAAAAAGTTTGTTATCTCTAGATAATCTTTCTCCTTGTGGAATACTATATTGATTACTCATAAGAAATCGAATACCCTGTTTACCTAATGATCCTCGTACATCTTTATCATTTAATAATAATCTATTAAGTTCTTGAGGTTTCATGAATTGTTTATAGCTACTGTAAACATCTGCTATTTGTTTCATTGCTGCAAATTCTTCAGATAACATTTCATCATATTCTTTACCTATTTTTTTATAATCAATATTTAATTTAGAATCTATTAACATCTTACTTATAGCATCTTTACCATCTGAAAAATCTCTGTTAGAATTACCTAATAAAGTTCTTGTAGCAAAAGCTAAATTCTTTTTAGGATTAAACTCTCTTTCTTTAGAAGCAAAAGACCAAGGAGCTAATACAACAGGCGCACCAGTATCAGGATCATAAGTATTATAATTAATGTTTGGTCCAAGCCTAGCTAGAAAATCAGTAACATCTCCTGTATCAGAAAATCTTTTTCTTTCTTCACCAAAATATAAAGGAGTCATCATTCTTTGTATGTCATCAGATATTATATCTAAATCTGTGCCAGCTTCTCTAGCCATTTGTAGTAGACCGGGTTCTGCTATTTTATAATAATTAGTTAAAAATTTTGCAGCTCCGTCATCATCACCTTTAATCATAGATTCTACTGCACCGTACATATTTCTTCCTGCTTCAAAAGACATTGACGGATCTAAGAAAGCACCTGCTTGTTTAGTTGCTATACCTGTTATAGTCTTAGCTAAGTTTTCTTTTAAGTCTTCTCCATTAGCAGCAGCTACCATAAAAGGCATTATAAAATCAATAGCAAATTGATCTGGATTATTATAACTTAGGTCAGTATAATAATATTTATCTTTATCTTTTTTAGTATCCCCTTTACGAATAGCAAGGGCATGATTTCTAGACCAAGGAGGAGTAGTTTTTCTTAATGCTGCTTCAACATTAGATGTTCCTTCTATTGCATTATAAGTATGAGCAGCAACAGAAGGAGCAGAAGCAATTACAGCTTGACTATATAATCTATTTCTACCTGCTCTTATAAGTTCTTTATTGTTAGTTCTTATACCTTCTTGAATTTCTTCACCAGCTATTTTAAATAATTGATATTTATTTCTTAGATTTTCTGCTGGAAAAGCAGTAAAAGATCCAAGCACAGGAACCTTTCTCATCTTCTCTAGTATTCTAGGTATACGAGAATAAACAGGAAGTAAGTTCATAGTTTTTTGTACGGCTGCTTCATCTAATAATTTAGACTCAAAGTTTTTAGATCTACCATCAATATTAAACTCTTTTGAAAACTTTTGTTTTAGTAATTTCTTTTCATCTGCTGACCTTGCATTCCAAATCTTCTCTGCTCTCTTTCTTTCTCTTAAAAATGTAGATATCTTACCTAAGTCATCAGTAGCTACATAAGCTTTCTGCGCTCCTTTAGCTATTCCTTGTGCTACCTTTCTTTCTAATTTTGTTCCAAATATACCCTTCTTTTCTAATCTAGGTACACCTAAAGTAAATGTGTTTAATAACATATTTGGTAATTTCTTTTGGCTAACTTTATCTAAATCTCCAATACGAGTCATAATTTGATTGATATCTACCTGACTACCTTTAAGACCTAGTTTACCTACAGCCTCACTTATCTCTCTTCTTCTTGTTGGATTAACTAATAGTGATAGACCATCAATTAAACCCATATAGTTACCTGATCCTATTGTATATTGTATTGCACCAAGAGCATTACGAGCATGAGCATTAGGATTATAAACTGTTTTACCTTTTTTAAGGTATCCTTGTATACCAGAAAATGTTCTTGCATAATCTTGCCATAAGCTTTTACTTTCTAAAAGGTCTTTTGGAAGTCTTCCATCAAATCCTTCTGATAATTCTTTCAACATAGAAGCTTGATCTTTAGTTACCCATACTCTTCTTAATTCATCAGTAACTAATGGAGTTTTTTTACTGTCTTTAAAAATAAAAGGAGCAAATTGATCTTCAGGTACAGAAGATTTAGGTTTCATTGTAGTCACTAAAGGAACCATTTCTTTTTCAGGAAGACCAGTTTGTTTAGCATATTTTCTAGCTGCTTCAATACTATTATCTGCTTTAATAGCTAACTTTCTATTTAAAAGACTATCAGCTAAGTCTGAACCTAATCTTATTCTACTTGAAGAATCAATAACACCTTTAACAGTTTCTAATGCTCTTACAGCAGGACTAAAATTAAAACCATATATTCTTTTAATTACTTCAGGAATTTTTTTCTTTTTAATTAATGCTCCTGCTCTGGCTGTCCTATCTATATCAGTATTATATAATTTTTCAGCATATCGCTTTGTCATTTCTAATTTATCTGCTTCTGTTTTAAATCTAGGTTTACCGTCTTTAGTAAATAATTTAGAATCTACTCCTAATTCTTTTTTATTTTTAGATATAGCTTCAAATAATTCTTGCACTAAAAATTCATTTTCTGGTTTATCCATAAATGAATTAAATGTTGGTCTATCTACCTTGATAAATTTTTCATAGATATCTCTAACATAAGGAACATTCTTTTTAGGTTTATATATTCCTCTAAGTTCATTACTTAAATAAGAAGATCCCATAGCTTTTTGTTGAGCTTGTTCTACATATCCAGCCCAATCTCTAATAAGAATTTCCATTTCAGGATCTATTTTTTTAACTTCATCTAATGCTCCTTTTTTACCTTGCATAGCAGCATTAAGTAATTCAGTTCCTTTGTCGTCATTAAAGTTTGCTTTAATTCGATCATCCATTTTTAGTGCTAATTTTTCCGCAGCTTCTTGAATAGGTCTAACTTCTCCTGTACTTTTTTCCATTAAACGTACAGATACTTCGTCTATAGCAGACAAAGGCATTAGATTTCTAGACAGTATATTAGTAACATCTTGAATAACTTGAGGGCTTCCATCTTTATTAGCTAACTCAACTGACTTTTGTATGAAATTTTTAGCTCCTTTAAGTGCAGGTTTAACTACTTTTCTACCAGCTACATTAATGACTGTTCCAGCTAAAGGAGTTCCTATTCCTTCAATAGTTCCTTGTAAAGCTATTTTACCTACATCATAATCACCCTCTTTACGATTACCTAAAGCCATATCTACTTCTTGAGATTTTGTTTGTTGTAAAGCTCCACCACCACCAGCTACGGCTCCTTCAGCAGCTAATCCTTTTGAAACATTCCATAAATTTTTTAAACCTTGTTTACTGATTTGAGACTTTAGTGTTGCCATTACTCCTTGTTTAACTGTTTCTTTACCTGCTTGTAAAAGAACACCACCAGTACCACCAGTAAATATACCAGCAAGTACAGACAATAAATTTGTAGGATCTGAAATAGCAGCAAGAGTGTAATCAATAGCAGCATCACCTAAAGGTGCAGCCCCCTCACCAAAGTTAGGAATAGCCTTAGTTTTATTTAATGCATATGAATATAATTTTTTATAATCTTGGGGAAGATCTTTAATTTGATTACCTTGAACTATAGTAGCTCCTAGATTTACATCAAAGTATCTACGCTTAGTTAGAAAAGTATCTAAAATATCTTTAGGATCTTCAGATACATTTTCTCCCATACCTCTTAAAGAATGATAAGCAGAATCTAAAAAATCATTATCTTTAAGTAATCCTTCATAAGTAATTTGTTCATTAGCCAATTTATTTATTCCTTATGGTCCAGAAACTACAGGATTTGGTATTCTACTTACAGTAGCTTGTAGTGTACTCCTACCTGTTCTAGGTACATTTGGCAAGTTTGTTTGTACTTGAACATTAGGTACAGATTTTTTGGCTGTTCCACTTCCAATTTTAGTTACTGCATCTATAATAAAATCAATTTTAGGCTGATCTATATTAGCTTGGACTAAACCAGCTATAGCTACATCCTTGTCTGTATAATATAAATCTCTAAAGTCTTTTATAAGTTGTGACTTTTTAATATCAATATTTTTTAAGTCTACATTCTTATACTTAGCTAATGCTAATTGATACTTTCTATCATCATTTTTAAGTTTAGCTAAAGCAGCTCTATGTTTTAATTGCTTATCATACTCAGATATTTCTAAAGTTCTTATAGTTTTATATTCATTTAAATATCTTTCTTTTGCTTTAGCTGGTAAGCTATCATACAAACGAGCTAATCCTCTATCTTCTTTAATAAAATCTATAGCTTCTTGTTTTCTTTTTGTAATTTTTTCACGCTTTGTTTTATACTTATCCTCTTCTAACTCTGCTTCTTTAGCAGCAAGTTTCATATCAAGATCTGAGATACCTTTAAGTGCATCAGGCGCACCTTCTAGAAAACCACCTAATGCTCCTTTCTCACTACCTGCGATCACACCTATTAATCTTTGTATGACTGCACCTCTAGCCATAGGATTATCTTTTATATTCGCAGCCCGACCTGCAAAGTATGCTTTATCTAACGCATCTAATTCAGCATTACTTTTTTGCATTAAATCTTTTTGTAAGCTAGTAAATTTTTGTTCCCTATCTCTTGCAATATTTATATTTACATCACGATACTCAGGCTTATTTATTATCTCATTTCTAGGTGTTTGCATCATCTGTTTTGAAGATTGTATCATAGGATTATAATCAGGCAAACTATAAGGTTCTTGAACTATTATTTGTTCATCAAATTCAGTATCACCTAATGTTCCATTTTTTCTACGAACAACTGGAAGACTAGCCAGACCACCACCAACTTTACCACCAGAAGCAGTCCTTCTTACAGGTTGAGGACTGTATATATTAGCCAAGCTAAATTTACCCGGAGTAGGCGCACCAAATCCTCCACCCATACCATAGATATTAAGACCAGTTAATCCTAGACCTAATAAGTTTTGTCCAGTACTGGGTTGATAAGGCATTCCTGTAGTTGTAGTAGTTCGACTTGGTGTACCAAGCATAGGATTACCATAAATTGTACCTGAATATTTTGCTAATTCAGCTTGAGGAAATCCTCTTTCTTCTTTGAATCTAAATAAAGCTTCATCTAATAAGTTTTGAGCTAAACCTCTCTTAGTTTCTCCTACACCTTCTAAAGCTCCTGCTTCAGCTAAACCAGATTGAAATAATGTTGCTCCTGTACGACCTAAATCTCCAGCTAGTTGACGTTCTCTAGCTAATTGATCAGCAAAGACTGTCTTAGCATCTTGATATGCTTTCTCTGATCCTCTAGCTTGTATATCAGCTAATAGTTGAGCTTGTCCTTTTTGTAGTTCTGCTGCCTCTATGCCAGCCCTTGTACCAAGACCACCCGGACCACCACCTTCTCTTATAGCTTGAGCTTCAAATCTAGGCATTACTTCGCCTTCAAATCTTTCTTTTGCTTCTCTTAACGCTATATCAGTAACAGCTTGTTGATAAGGAGACATTCTTTTTTGGGCTTCTTCGGCTGTAAATTCTCTTGCTCCTGTTCGATAGATATCTTCACCTTCTCTGATGTAAGGGTCTACAACACCAGCAAGTCCTGTGATTCGTTCCATCGATTGTAATTCTTCGGGAGTAAGATCAGCCGTAGTTTTTCCAGTATACGGAACATACCCTTCTGCCATTCTCTCTTGAAATTGTTTTTGAGCAGACTCCATAACCTCTGTAACATAAGGCTTTAGCTCCTCTGGTATTTTAGTAGCTTGTACTACCTGTGATTGTGCTGGCTTTGCATCATCAAAACCAAATAATGAAGATAAGAAACCCATTTTTAAACCCTTTCCATCATTGGACGTAAGGCAGCTAGACCACTTATTTCATTTGGTTGTTGGTCTGTACCATACGCCTTTTCTCTAATATTTTTTACCATACGATCCATATATCTAGCTCCTTCATCAGGGTTCCCATTTCCTAATGCTGACATCGTATGTGCATCTATTACATATTCTTTTGGGCTAACAGCTAATGTTGCTACCTGTTCGCCTTTGTCTTTAATAGGCATAAACACATTATCTTCCATTCCATGTCCTCTGCCTTGTACTGCTCCACTAAATCTACCACCTGCTGCCATACCAATTAAACCGCCATCTTTAGCTGTAGCCATTCTTGGATCAAAATTCATTGCATTACGAGGTAATCCACCTATTCTTTCTTGTCCTATTTTTCTTTGTAACATATTTGCAAGCTTACTAATTTTAGCTTCTTCTTGTCTACTTTCAGCTTTAACAATATCTTTTTGTACTTCTTTAGGTGTAATACTTTTTATTGCATTAGCAACTAAGACAGGATCTTTAAATATTCTATTTGCAGTTATTTCTTTTTTAGGTGGACTAGGAGGAATAGACATAGGTTGAGTAACTTCTGATCCCCTCATTCCTTTACTAAGATCTTCTATCACTTCAAATTCTGATCCCCTCATTCCTTTATTAGGGTCTTCTATGACAGGCTCATTACCTCTAGGTAGCATATCCATAGCCCCCATTGTGTCTCCTTCTTCAATAGTTTCTTTAAACTCTACGAACTTCTCATTAGGAGTTTCTATTTCTGTTTCACTTATACCTAACATATCAACTGGTTGATCAGCCATATCTATATCCTATTTGCTGTAATTGATTAGCTGCAAAATTACTAATATCATTTTGAGTATCAAAGTTATTTTTATTATTATAATTATACCCTATCTTCTTTGATTTCGCAAATTGTTGTGGCATTTTTTGTACTAAATTGTATCTACTTTTATCAATAACTTTACCAGTATTATGATTTCCAATATATGTACTATTATTAACGATATCAAAATGTTCTGTTATGCTTTTCATTAGTTTAAATCCTGCCATGATGTTTCTGCACCTAGACTTACATATCCTTTAAACTTTCCTGTGTTTATAGAGTATGCTATGTCACCTTTAGATGGTCTGCCAATGTCTGTTATTGTTACAACTGTATAAATATTAGTACTTGGCTTTGCATCTACTTCTATATCTTTACTTCCTAACTCATCTATTAATACAGAAGACCACTCTTGTACTTGCTCATACATCTTACGTAAGTCTTCTATACTAAACTCACCATTCGTCTGATAGTTCCTGTTATGATAAACAGGTAAACTAGGATATCTTGCCATTATCTACGTCCATCTGGTTGAAAAGCTAATCGGATTGACCCCCATTCCCAATTAGCTCCATTTGAACTACAAGACACCCTAATCTTTGCTTGCCTTCCCCTTGCTCTAAAATCTATTTTCTTAGTTGTATTATCGATTGCCTTAGAGACTGTAGTAACTACAGAACTCTCAGGAAATTGTTTAGGACTTACCTTAATAACTAATTCCTTACTATTGTTTAAATCAAAGTCAGGTATAATCCTGTTCATAAACATCAACTCATTACCATCTTGGATATCAAAGTCAGCAGACTCTATATAAGATACCAAGGTAGATCCATCTCCAGTATAGACATCAGCAGGTTCATTATCATATAAGAAGTTTCCTGTTGTTGTTGCTCCTGTTGTTATCGTATTATTAAATATTTCTCTATCTCTAAAGGTAGTAAAGAATGTATCTCCATAGACCCAGTATCCCTGTTCTGGTGAGAATATAACATATTGATTACATTCTGTAGCTGAACCTGTAACTAATAACCATACAATCTCTCTAAACTCTGAGTTAATCCCTGTATATATCTTATCATAATAAGTTGTATTAATGTTATCAAATATATATTTTCTTACCGTACAATCTAATACATTTACCTGACCACTGAAAGAATAGAAGTTATCATATCCCATCCAGTAAGTCACACCATTATAATCTATACTTGCATGTGGCCCTGCCAACCCACAGTTTGTACCTGCCTGAGTAAACTTAAATGTAAATGGTGGGCCAGTAAACTGCATCAACCAAAGTGAGTTATCTGTCCATATGTTAATTGCATTCTTAGATCTCTTTGCTCCGACTATTCGTGTACCATCTGTCAGGACAACCTCACCTGCTGTGTTCTCCTTTGCTGGACTCCATGTAGTACGATCATCTTGATCAGACCATCTTACCAGCATAGGATTAAATGCACCACTTACAGTAGCACTTGCTTCATACTGATTACATCCCAGAGCAATCAAGTGCCTGTCATTAGGTGAAACTATAATTGAGTTTACACTGACAGGACTTGTTGTAACTGATGTAGCTCTGGTAGGACTTGTAGATGCATCCACATCAAAGTAGAATATTCCACCACCCTTACGGTTTAAGACTACATCTTCACCCCAGTTATCTAAACTCCACTGTGTAATATCAAGGTTGACACCTTCTCCCAGAGTAGCTGACTCATCCCAAGATCTGCCAGTACCTGAACCATCAGCTTGTTTATAGATCAAGGCTGTCATATTAAATCCTGATGTTACATCTCCGCTTGCACTTGCATTAGCTGCTGCACTGATAATAACCTGAGTACCATTCACAGATACAATAGGAAACTCTGGTCCTCCTGCTGCTGGCTTTGTCAGGTTAAGATTACCACCTACTGTAGCAGCCACACTATCAATAGATGTATTCTTAAATACTACAAAGTCATTTGCAGACCCACCATGAGCCGATGCACAAGACACAGTAACTAACGCATTACCACCTGTTGCTGTTATCTTACTTAATCCTACAGAAGTAGGATCAGCAGCATTATAAACTCCAGCACCATATCCAAGTCCTTGTGTTTGTACGGATGTTCCCGTAGCTATGTAATAATTAAAGTTAGCTGAACCAGATGTAGCAGATGTGGCAGCAGCCGTGTTAGTAACAGATATGGTAAAAGAGTTTAAATCAATTATTGAAGTGATTGCGTAAACGCTATTATTAAGAACAATATTAGAACCAATAGTAGTACTCGCACTAGTAAAATAGACATAATCACCCTTAGACCTTCCATGACTTCCATCAGAACAACACACTCTAGTTGTTCCTACACTCGTTCCAAAGCAGCTAGTCAAGGCTACAGTGGATGTTATGGGAGTTATATCATAGATGTTACCCCCATTGTACTCATAAACCTTGTCTGGTGTTGCGAATAAAGCTCGTTTGATATTGTCATTGTCACGCCATGTAAGCAAAGCTCTGGCAGATCCTTCAAATTCACCGCTAACAATAGGCATAGTCTTACCTGAAGCAGCAGCAACTTTCGTGGTATACCCACGCATATTCTCTGGTTTCCCGGCCCTAAACCTTACACGGTTGCCATCGTACCATTTACCTTCTTCTGCGTATTGGGTGCTTTCTCTATTAAACCCTGCCTTGAAGTCAAACTTTGCTAACGTAGCCGTCATTTCTTACCTATTTAAAATCGTGTAACATTACTGCATCAATAGTTGCAGCACTTCTAACGCTGTAAACTAATATGCTTTGCGCTCCTGCTGATGTATCCATCGTAGGTGCAGACCCTGATACAAACTGCCATGCTGTATTGTAACTCAGAGTACGTCCACCTGTAGCATCTTGTATTATTCTAATGCTTCCTGACTGTCCTACATTTGCACTTGTAGGTGCAGCCAATGTTCTATTGCCACCCAAGGTAACTACAAAAGTATTACCTGCATCAAAGCTAGATGTAATAGAAGCAGCATCTGTTAAAGTAACTGTATTAACATTAACAGGTCCACTTACCAATACTGATCCTGTAAAGGTAGCTGCACTTGTCATCACAGCCCCACCTGTAATTGTTACAGTACTTGTGAATGTTTTAGCTCCTGTGATTGTCTGATTAGTTGCTAGTGTTGCATATCGTGAATCACCTGTTGCTGTTGTTAAACTATCCAGAGTAGCTACTGAAGTTCCATTAGTAAAGTAGAAACCTGTTCCACCTGTAGGTACAGTAACTCCTTGAGTTTGTCCTGCCACTCTTAATATAACAGCATCACTTGCCGTTGTATTAGCTGACACAGAATTTTTAATTGCATAAGTTTTTCCTGATCCACTAGGAAGATAGACAAAGATAGAGGTATGCGCTCCTCCAACTGTTCCTTTAATCTCTAGCATAGCAGATCTGGATTGATCAGCACTTCCTTGATTTTCTGTGAGTGCCACACTAGATGTTGCACCTACAGATATAGTCGTATACGAACCAACAGCTTGGTCAACAAGACTTAATACATTGTTAAGGATCTCTCCCCATGTGTTTGCATTGTCTCCATCACCTTGCTTTGTTAGGCGTATATTAGTTGTATAGGTACTCGCCATTTACTTCACTCCTAGTTTCTTTTGCATTTTTATCTTTTAATATTCCGGGTATACCACTAAAATATAAACAAGATAAACCTGCTGCGTTCTTCATTATAATTGCATAACCTTTTTGATCGTTAATAAATACTTCTATTACATTATGATTTTCTAATAATCCAGTAAATACAACTTGTTCATTTTTAAATACTTTGTCCATTTCTTTTGTAGGGCCACAACTTACAGGAACAACCATATTAAATTGTGTTAGTGGTAATTGAATCTTTTTTTCTTCTAATAAAGGATCTTCAGCTAGTACAGGAAACGATATTAAAATAAATAGGATACTTAGGATAATTTTTTTATACATTACTCTTCCAATTCAGGGAAATCAAATAAGATACCTGACTTCTTACCATCTTTATCATAAGACAAAAATAAAGCTATAAATTCATCTATATCCTTTGCATCTGTAATAGCCTTTTCCATCTCAGTAGCTTTAGTTCGTATAGCTGCTCTCCATGTAGCTATCTTAGTTGGTATATCTGTACCTGTATCAGCTTTACGAACAACAGCCCAATCACTTTGAGCTAGTAAAGAACCTTGTTGTTCTTTAACCTTATCAATATATTCTTGACGAATACCTTTTACTTTGACAGTATTACCATCAGCATCTTTATAGTCTTCCATTTTAGCTGTATAAGTTTTACCATCTTCTTGATCCCCGGCTAAAACTTCTTTACCATCTGAATCAAGCCATATATGTTTACCATCAGAGTTCTTAGATTGAACCTGTCTATTATAATCATCAAGGCTTTTCGCTTTAATATTACTAATTCCACCTAGACCATTATCTATCCAATTATAAAAACGTCCATCAGGTTTAGTATCTAGAGTGACTTCCTCTATATTCATAGCTTTTTTGTGATCATCACTCCAGATATGCCAGTTACGAGGATGTAAGACACCATCTTTATCTCTCCACCCCTTTCCCGGTGTAATCTCTGTAGTTTTGTTATATAAAAACATTTGTTTCTCCTGTATCCTATTTCTTCATATTAGATATAATTAAATAAAAAGCTATAATAGTAGTTGCACCTACAATAATAAAACTACCTATAGTCTCTAAAGTTTTTATCCATCGCTTCTTAGCTTCATCCTTTTTTCTTTTATGTGCTGCTACTTTTTTATTATGTTTTTCTATTCTTTCTTTACGTTCTAGTAATATCTTATCCCAAGTTCCACCACCAAAACGGATATCAATCATTCTTTTTACTTTAATAAGCTGTTCTTCAGCTAGTTTTTCTTCTATTGTTTCTTTAGCTATAGCTCCTATTGAAAATCTATCAGCCGAATCTCCTAGAGTTTTACCTAAAAATTTATCCCACTTACTAACTAAAGGATGTGCTTCTTGTTTTACTTGTTTTGTTCCTTTAAATAAATTATCAATGTCATCTGCAATAACAGAAATATCTTTTGCGGTTCCAATAGCCGTTTTAATTCCTTTAACTGCGCTATTAACTAAAGCAATACCTGCAAGAACTTCTGCAACCATAGCATTTTTCTACCTTCCAGCAAGGATACGTCCATCCGTATCTATTATTGGTGTTCCCATTGCTAAATAAATCATTGTCTCTGCGCCATTTAACATTTCATGAGATCCTCGTATTTTAAATCCACCTGTATCTATATCTATATAAAAAGTAGATCCAGTTTGTTCGGCTGTAGTTGTATCTGCTTCTAAAATATTTTCCGATACATTGTATGGACTTCTAACCTTATCCCACATTATCCATGATCTAGCTTGAACTGTATTCTTTATCATTATCCAAGCTGGCTGGATAGGCACTCCTGCTGAGTTGATCGTTGGAACAAACGGTCCATTTGTAGACTCATTACCCGTGAATGATCCTACGCTAATAAATTGCGAATCAGCAAAAGCCAAGTAAACAAAATTTCCACCAGATATTGAGGTAGCATTACTATTTCCCTTTAGATAAAAAAGAGTTGAAGTATTCTCACTTGTATCAAAATAGTTGTTATCAGCTTCTGTAGATGCAGTGTTTAGAAATAAAGAATAGTCATCTGTTAAAGCTTCATGCCATACTGCCCAGTTATAAGTGTCGTTTAACCGTTTAATTATAACCATCTTAGGATTTGTTAAACCTGTTTGAATTGTTTGGTTAGAATTTGAACCTGAATATGTACCCACAGCCATGCCCAGAGTAGTATCAACTAAGGCAGTTGTATTAATATCACCACCTGTATAAGATGATCCACTACCTGTAGCTTCCATCATCCAATTCCAAAGAACAAAACTTTCACTAGCTGTATTCACTTCAGCATCATCTCCGACCTGAACTCCACCAGCTAGAAAACTTTGTAATGTATTAACATTTGTAACTTCAATAGCAGTAGCATTACTGTGTAAATCTTTTGTTGCTCCACGCACACGATCAAACCACATTTGATTGTCTGTTGCATCTCTATTTTTTATCCAACTAAGTGCTGAGATAAATTGATCTGAGGAGGTTATATTATCTTGTGCAAGTTTAGAATACCCAGTTGGTATTGAGTAAGTAAAATCACTTGCACCAAAATTTACTGTTGCATTATTAGCAGAGCTTGCGCCACCATTTCTAAAATAAAAATAGTATGTAGTTCCTTGTGGTGTATTTAAATCTACTGTTGCTTTAGCAGTATTTGCTTGTCTAAATGTAACTTGATTATTATCAAGATCAAGCATAATAGCATTAACTTCACCATTAGAAAAAGCTGAACCATAACTAGAAATTAAAGTTGCATTATTTCTATAAAGAGTTCCACCATCCCATCCTATACCATTTGCTGATTGACCCGGATATTGACCTGTATTTCTTTGATCAAAAGGCACAACACCTAACATTGGAGATCCAACAGTAGAACCACAAGTTAATTCACAATACCATTTTCCACTTGATACCCCGATTGTAGATACGTTTGAAGAAGAACTAGCATAACCTGACATAGTTAAATTTCCATCAGTATATGCTGAATATTTATAAGCATCATCAAGAACAGAATAATTTACTGTAGGTGAATCTGTAGTTTGAGTTACAGTATTATTATTTGTCCAATCATTAGCATTTCCAGATTCATCATCACCTACATTACCTGAATCTGCAAAGTCAAGATAAAAACCATTTGTTCCAAATGTAAGACCTGATACATCTTTAGGTATCCATCTATTTGTGGTTGTATCTGTTTGTCCAAAACTATCTGCATCTAAAGCACTATTATCAATAAAAACAACTTCTGCCATATATCCGTCATAATAATAATTTGTACTGTCGTGTTCTCCTCCAATATATTGCGCTCCTGTACCATTCCAACCACTATCAGAGTTTTGAGAAGGGTATGTAGCTGTTCCTAACGTAGCAGTTACACCATTAATATAAATAGCGATACTACTAGAGCTAGGAGTTGAAGGGGTTGAATCATACTTAACAACAATATGCATCCATTGAGAAGAATCTTCATATCTTGCACTTGTTATTAAATTTGTTAAATAAGCACTACCACTCCATGTATAAAATTGTAAAGTGCCATCAGCTAAAAACTGAATTGCTGTGTCATTTCCATTAGCTGTTCTAATAATATTTTTAATTACTCCAGTAACACCTCGTTTTACCCAACAACTCCATGTCCATTTCTTTTGATTTCCAGCCCCACTAAATGTTTTAGAAAGATATTCAGAATTATCATCATTAAACAAAGCACCATTACCAACGGTAAATGAGTTACCAAATGGCTGAAAATTACCCACTCTTTGAGTAGTACCATTTCCTTCATAAAGAACAGTCTTGAAGTATTTATCTATATCATGTGCTGTACGAGTTGTATCTTCTGCAATATTAGTTGTATCTATAGCTGTAAATCCTGATGGTAAAGCTGATATCTCAAAATCAGTTGATGTTGTATAAAGTGATATAGAACAACTATTTCTACCACTTACAACAACCGACCAAGTTTTAGATGTTGAGATTGAACTTGTAATTGGATTACTACCTGATGCAGGATTACCTGAGTTATCCCACGTAACAGTTGATCCTGATAACTGTCCTGTCCAAAATTTTCCTGATGCTGTATCAAAAGCAATACACCCTCTAGTATTAACTGCTAATGTAGATGGTGTTGTCTCCACCGCTGATCCTCCGTTGTAAAGATCTCCACCAGTAAAGTACCAACCCCAAGAAGTTGAACCTCCACCTACATAATCATCAAAGGCAGACGCTTGAGATGTTTCAACAATTCCTGCACCCGGATGTGTACCAACTACTGAATACTCAAATTCAAAATAAACTTTTCCAGTACAAGGAAGTATGCAGACACCATTTGTTTGATCTCCTGAACCTGTACTTGTGACTGTTTTATTACCATTTGAAAGCGTTGCAACATTAGGGTTATTTTGATTAATTAATCCCGATATATTTGTTGGTGAATTAACATCTGTTGTAACACTATTATTATTTGTAAAGTTATTAGCTGTAGGTGGATCACTATACGCTGATGTTGGAGCAGTAAATCCACTTGTATGTGCAGCATAACCTATTACAATTCTTACTTCATCAATCCATCCATTGAAATTTCCGGGGCTGGAAGAAACAACGTCATCACCAATCCACCATGCAGATGTAGAAGTTAAGTTATAACTAAAAGATTTAGAAGACAAAAGTGTTCCATCTTGAAATAAATATAAAGTGCTACCAGATCGCACCAGTTCAACATGCGCCCATGTTCCATCAGGCAAAGATGTTGAATGATCGCCTGTTCCGATAATTGCTGAGTTTCCTGTTGATACGATTAATTTATTAGCAGTACTTGTTAATATGCGAAGACCCGTATCAGCCCCTGAATCACCCCAAGTTAATAAGGCATTATCTGTATTTGATCCATTACGTCTTACCCAAAAATCTATGGTAAAATTCTGAGTTCCTACTGTAGCCAAAGATGCATGAGAAGCATAATCACCAGTTCCATCAAGTAATAAACTTGCTGTGCCAAATTTAGACTGCGCTGTATCTAATTGAGCATCACCATTAGCCGTCCAGTTTGAGGCAAATGAACTACTATCAGTAAGAGTAGTTGAAGCATCGCTACCATCAAAATGTAAAAGACTATAATATTGAGATAGAACAACCGTATTATCATCTCCATCTTGAAAATCTAATTGTGGTGCATCAGTTACTTTATTGGCTAAATAAAATCCATTAGTTCCAAAAGTTAATCCTTGTATTTCTGAACTTGTTTTAGGAGTCCAATACAAACCAGATGAATCAAATTGACCAAAATCAGATGCAGAATATCTAGTTCCATCTATCCACACGCTTTCAGCCATATAGTTATTTCCCATATTATTTGATCCGTCATAAGAGGCTACTCTCATAGGATTACTAGCCGTGTTAAAGTCATTAGCAAAGTTAAGAGAGGGTGCGCTTGCAGTAGAGAAGTCAGTTACCCTTACTCCATTAATTTCAAGAATAACACGATTAGTAGAAGCAGCATCAGATGTATCTATACCACAACAAAAATGTATCCAGCCACCATCTCTAAACTTCATGTCTGTTACATACTGCCAATCATAACCAGACGAATAATTGTACAAGATAATATCATCATTACTATCAATATATAATTGAAATATATCGGCAGCACCTGCTGTTGCTGCAAATAGTGTTTGATCTGCTCCCGTTGGCATATGATAAAACCAAGTAGAAAATGTGCCTATTTTATTATTTCCATTAGTATCAGGAGTTCTAGACAAATACTGACTACTAGCACTTTTAAATAAAGCAGAGTTACCTACTGAAGTTATACTAGCAGATGTAGCTGCTGCTCCTGCCATTAATAAGTTATTATTAAACATTCTTAACTATACTCCTGAGATAATATTGCTTGTATATTTTCACCAGTATCATCACTTGATATAGAAGCAACAATATAATCTAATCTATCTACGGCTCCATTAGAAGTAGAGAAGGTTGGATCAGTTCCAGCAGGAAACTTCCAACAGGCATTCCATGATAATGTACCACTACCACCTGACTGTACAAAGAATATACTTCCAACTTGTCCTACCCTAGCATTTGTTGGCCTTGCCATTGTATGTGCTGCTGTTACAGTTGTCAAGAAATTTTGTGCGCCACCTAAGTTAAGTGATACACTTGTTACTCCATTAATTGCCGTAGTATGTACAGAGGCTGCTGCTGACTTAGAAAGAGCTATCTGTCCTAGGAAAGCTGCATTACCTGATACAGTTGCTGTACCATTAACATAGAGGTTTCCACCTACAGTT
>Ga0209645_1000272_pt1 | contig 27753 bp, 24 predicted proteins | sample ETNvirenome_6_30_FD_184070 | JGI IMG/M metagenome (GOLD analysis project Ga0209645, IMG submission 184070) | Marine viral communities from the Pacific Ocean - ETNP_6_30 (SPAdes) (version 2) | ecosystem: Environmental > Aquatic > Marine > Oceanic | place: Pacific Ocean | collected 2013-06-19
AAATAAAATTGTTAAAGGGTCAGGAAGTAGGATATATTTAAAAGAGGATACTGTATCTGAACAGGCTGATTTTGAAGAAAGATTAGCGCTATACTCCGAAAGACCTGACCATGCAGTTATTGCAAGATTTGAAATTGGAAGCGAAGGAGCTGAGGAAACTAAGACACTACCAAACTTAAAACAGATAGAGAGCTTTCCGAGAATAAATTCAGACATAGCAAGTGGAGTGGTAAATATGTCTTACGGACAAGCTGATAGTATCGTAAAGTATTTTGATTTTAACGGAGATGTTACATACTTAGCTAACCTTTTAAAAAGTATAGCCACTCAAACTTCATTGGAAAATACTTATGCTCATTTAAAGAATGATGCTCTTAGGCTTAAAGTTTATCCTATATTAGATATTCTTCTAGAAGATGAAGAATTTTTAGAAAAATTAAAAGAAGATAAAGAGGATAATTACGAACAAATAATTTCTGATTTAGAAGCGTTAAAAACTCAACTTTCACTAACTAGTGAGGATAAGGGAGTTGAAGAGGAAGTACAGGGAATATCACATAATCTCTTAACTAATGTAGGTTACGTAGATGCTTATCTAGCTGATAATGATGTAAGGAAAAGACTTGAAGAAGATGCGGGCTTAGATGAGTTCCAAGATAAATATACAACAACTGAAAGATTTTTTAAAGCACTTCTTTCTAATGAGGGTATAGCATCTCTTTTTAAAGTATCTGACAAAGTATACAAAGAAGGTAAATTGGTATCCCCAGTCGCTAGAGCTTTAAATATAGGTTTAGAAGAGGAGACCATTGAAGAAGATGAGGAAACACTTGAAGCTGTTTATTACGTTTTAAGAGGTAATAACATTTATAGTGATTATGCTGGTATGACGGAAACTGATAAAGTTATCGCTAAAACCAATCAAGCTACCCATCTTTTAAACCTTGACCAATGGGTTCAAAACCACACTTTTGCTTTTGAACTTAAAATGAAAACTTTAGGTATTCCTGAAATGGATACCTTAGACGAAATTAGCTCTCCTAGAATTTTTAATTTTAAGGTGCATGACCTTTCTAGAGAGAATAGTAAAGATATAGAAGATGATACAACTCCTATGCATTGGCTAACTGGTCTGTATAGACCTACAGCTATAAATCATACTATAAACAACAGTGTTGGATATACTAGTGAATTTAAATTACTAAAAGATATGAGTTTAATATAATGACAGCAATACCTAAAATATACATAGCAGAAGTTACCGCAAATGGTAACAGGGATATAACTCATTCTGGTCAATTAGAAGTTAAGCTTTTAAATTGTAAAGAAGAGACTAGGGAATATGTAAATGCTCAATGTATAATGCCTTTCGGAGGGAAAGGTTCAGGTCTTATTGGAGATGTTAAACCTTTGTCTAAAGTTTTAGTAGTAAAAGCCATAACTGAAGATTTAGATGATTATCCTTTATACGAATGGTTTTGGATTGGAGTTATCCCAGAATCTACCAATGTTAGAAAAGAACCTGAAGATATAGACATAACCGACAAAGAAGATTTAGGTACAATTGGAAGACCTTCAAACCCTGAATCCGATAAAGCTTATTATGGCTCTGATGTAAATGATAAAGTTATGATAAAATCTACGATAGGTCATAAATTAGAACTATCAGAAAAAGTTTTAACTTTAGAAAATAAGGTAATGCATCAAGAGGATTATGCTTCACTCAAATCCAACCTAGGTCGGGAAATAAAATTAGATGACGGTATTGGTCCAGGCATGGATAGAATAATAATAACTGACCAAAACGAAAACAGGATTGTAATAAAAGCAGGAGCTGACGGAGATACACCTGGAGCTAATTCAATGATTATAGAGTGCCAAGGTAATATGCACTTGAATTCCAAAAAAGGTGAAATGGTTCTCAATGTGGAGAAAGATAGTACTTCTCAAATTAAAATAATAAATGATGGAGCTGGAGATATCAACGTAGAAGCTCGTCAAGGAGATGTAAATGTAGGAGCTGCTGTAGGTAATATTAATCTAGCAGCCAAAGGAACTGTTCAGATAGATGCTGAGCAAGATATAAATTTAGATGCTAATAATGACATAAGCATAAACGCAGGAAATCAAATGACGTTAAAAGCTTCGAGAATTGACCTCAACCCTCCTGATTAATGTTAACTGATACTAAATTAATAGATACTAGTGCACCTGAAAGTTTTGCGTTTTCCTCAGGTTTATTTGGAGCTTTTGAATATGCAAAAAACGCTACCCCTTCTGGAACTTTATATGTTTATGGAGCCCAGTTTATTCGGCAAAACTATGATGGTACGAATGAATATAGGAGATACCCTATAACCTCTTTAACTTCAAATAATATATCAAATGTAGCTCCTAATATGACAGCGGAGATAGTTCCGCTTACAGATAGTGAAGGAAACCAAGCATTTGAAGTTAGATTTACAGGAAATTTAAAAGATGCTACAAATGGAGATGTTTCCATTACGTACCGAGACGGATTAAATCCTCCAGTAAACACTACTAAATTATCAGATTTTCCGTCTACTGCAAGCCTGACTTCTATATCTCATCCCTTTCAAAAAACAGAGACAATCCCAATGCGATTTACTGTAGTTGCTGAAAATAAAACCTACAATCTAGTGGTAGGCATTATCGTATTTCATGATAACGTTGTTTTCCCAGCCCAGACTGCGACCAGAGCAGCTGTAAGAAAAGGACATAAAGAAGCTGACCACGGGTATGGTATTAAAGGAGCTACAGGTGCTAGCGAGGATGTTTTTATAAATGGGTTTGGAGCTCACAGAAAAGGAGATGATTGGCCAAAGCACTTTAGAGGAGATGATGTTCACCCAGCTCCTGGAGACACACGCACAACCAATGCAGGTTCAAGTTCAGTATATATAAATGGAGAGCCTTTAGCCATGATAGCAAATGGTATCGCTAATTGCGGTAATAAAATAGCCGAAGGTTCAGAAACAGTATTTACAGGAGAATAAAATGGAAACAAAACAATTCACAATATCTTATGAGCCATCTGCGTATGACCAGAAGGTCTGTATTTATGCTGTTAATCCTAGTGCATCTTACGCTCAGGTAGAGCAAATCCAAATAGCAAACTCTACCACATCAGCCTTAGATATGGATGTATTTTGGGTAGATTACACTGACGCTACTGTTTCATCTATTTCTTATTACGGTAGTGGTGCAGTCCGTCAAAAGTTTAGGTCTTATGGAGGTAGCGCTTTAAATTCAATACTTATAAATGGCAATATACCTAAAGGAGCTTCTCTAGCTGTTTTAAATAATAACTTATATCTAGAACCTAAAGATTTTATTTTTCTAAGACCTGCATCAACCGGGTCAGGAACCGCTTTCAAACCAATGGTTGTTGTAACGGAATACTTTGAAGACACTACATTTATAAAAACTTCTGTAGATTTAGATGTTGCGAATAACGAACTACAAAATAATAAATATTAAATATGGCAAATTTCTCACTTCCTCCTATAAAAGAAGCTTTACCTTCAGTACCTTCTCTTAGTAAAGAAGAGTTGTGTTCATTACCTTCCACCTCATTGGTATCTTTATCTAATAATATGGCAGTAGTTAAATCCGAAGCTTCTATGAAAGCGGCTCAGCTTCAAGCTAGAGCTAAAAAACTTACTGGGGAAGCTTCCGTAAATATCCCCGGAAAAGGTAGAAACTCGATAGCCTCTACCCAATCTATAGAAAATGTAAAAGCTTCTATGCAGTCTACTATAGGTCCTGTTAACAGTACTACAAATTTGATGGGTAGTATAAGCCAAGAAGGAGCAGAGATAGTTAACAATGCAAATGCTGCAGGAACATCTCAAACAGCTGCGAATGATGCATTAACTAAAATCAACTCATTTACCACGGAGATATTATAATGGCGTTAAATGATTTAGACTTGACAGAAGTAGCACTAATAGAAGCTTCGTTAGCTAATTTGCAAGTCATTGCTCAAACTGCAGAGGATAATATAGCAAATATTGAGTCAGTATTACAAGATAGAGCTAATGGAATTTTAGAGGAGCCTGAATTAAATTTAGACGCAATAGCTTCTCTTTCTAGTGATGACCCTGCAATCCAGGCTGTTGTAGATAACTATTCAAAGTTTGTACAGGATAATATAATAGCACCTTTTGAAGAGAATAGAAGAAGATTTGAACTATTATCAGATGAGACTCAAACCAGTTTAACAGGAGAACCATTACCTATATTTGATTTGGCTTACGGACCTCCTAAATCAGTAAAAGGTCAATTTATATTATCTCAAGACGGATTGTACTACGATTCTATTAACGGAGGTATTCCTGAAGTTTCTGGAATGGTAGCAGCAAGCGCTAACTGGAATTTAAAATATGCTCCAAATTTAGGAGGTAAAGGTGATACATATTCAAATGATAATTTAAATAATTTTGTAGATACAGTTTTTGATTATGATTATACTCCTGATGATAGTATAGCTGACGATTATTATAAAACTGATGATATATTACAAACCTTTGAAAAAAATAAAATTTTACATACTACCGTAGTTCATGACCAAATAGATGATTTAATTGCTTCAGGATACTCTGCTTCCTCGGCAATGGTTATAAATTACTACAGTAATATTGGAGCAATAGCCTCTGTTTATGACGATAAAATTAGAAAAAGAAAAAAACAACTTCAATTAATTTCAATCTTTGCTACAGATAGGTATAGCTTTTCTGAAGAAAGCGGTTCCTCTGACCCATTAAATTCAAATTATAATCCTAAGAATATAGGATTAGGTACAGGGGTTCTAATAGAGAATACTAGTGATACTACAACTCAAGAATGGCATCCTATAGAAAGAATACCTTTAAATGATTTTTCATTTTTGAAAGGTACGGGTGTAGAGGTCTCTTTAAAGAATCAAGAAAAGATTCTTTTATTTTCAGAAGATTTAGAAGATGTAGTTTTACCTATAACTCCTGTATTCGTACAATCAAAAGCTCAACCGTTCTCGGTTATAGATAAATTTAATATATCTCCGACTTCTCCTGAAACCTTCCCTTACTTTGATGGTATTAGTGATGTTTCTGGGAAATCAGGTCTTGTACAATCCTTGGTTGATTCAATAGTAGCTGATGATTTGTTACTAGGTTATAATTTTATTAAACCTAATATTGTTGATGCATCTTCAACTAAATTTAACTTAGATAATATAGCACCTGACTCTGGAGGATTTTTAAATGGTCAGTTGGTAGCATCTACATTAGATGGAGTTTTCCCGTCCGGATTAGGAATAGCTAAACTAACAGGTACTGGAGAGAACGGCTCATATGTAAGATTACCTACAAACTTTACTCCTGCAGGTAAACCTTATGGAATTTATACTGAACGATTAGATAGCTTGTTCTATCCTAGTAACTTGAAATATAACAATGAAACTAAAACAGGTGGAGGGGTAACTTTTGATTTTTGGGTTCATGTGCCTAGTTTAGTGATGACCGACACTCACAGGTACAGGTTAGTAGCAGCTTGTGAAAACTCAGGTGGTCACCCTCCAATAGCTGGAGAAACTGAAGTTAAAGCTAATAGGACTAAGAGAGATGGAACTCAAGATGAGAAAAAAGTTCACGGTATGATATTAGGGTTTAGAGATAGAGGGGGTGCCAGCACTCCAAGTGGTTTAGAGTTTGGAGTCTTTCCTACCGTATCTCAAAATTCTAATTCAGCAGCCTCTGGACACAACGTGGCAATTGGAGAATCTCATGAATACCTTAACGACGTTTTCCAATCCTCTGGAACTAGAGAACTAGGAGCAACTGTAGCCTCTTCAGTAACCGTTAATGGAGTATCTATAACTGACGCTAGCGCTTCTTTTGTTCACATGGCTACCGTGTTTGAATTCTCATCTAACACTGTTAAAATATTCTGCGATGGTGAATTAATGTCCACCTCCTCATTAGACTATGCGTTTGACCTAGTTCTAGAAGATACCTTAAACATCCCTAGCCCTGTTAAAGAGCAAGGCTCACCTTCAGACGCTACTTTTACATTATCAAGTTTTAGCAACACCTCTAATAATGGTCCAGTAATTGGAAAGCTTAGCGACAATATCAGCAACACTCCTTGGATATTAGGTGGAGGGTTTACCGACGGAATAGAAAAAGAACCAGCTGTACACGCCACTAATCTTCCTGGATTTTTAGGGTATAACGCCAACACTGATACAGGACCAACACCATATTCGCAACACATCTCTCCAAGATGGGCAGTGTCCACTACTAAGCCAGCCAGTGGATTACATGGGTTTTTAGGTAGTTTTAAACTTTACTCTAGAGCCCTATCTAATAGTGAGGTTAGAAAAAACTTCACCTTCCAAAAAGGATTTTTCAAAAATATTCTAATATAATGAATCTCGAAGATATTAACTTACTTACGACATCTAGAACAACTAGATTGAATGGTCTAGCTTTCCCAGTAATAGAGGGAGCTGGAGGATTCTTCACTATGACAGATGGAGCTGAGACGGTAATGGCAGGGTTAAAACAACTACTCCTCACCAATAGAGGGGAGAGAGTTATGAGACCTGATTTTGGAACTTCTTTAAGGAAATCAGTATTTGAGCCTTATACAGCTTCTTTAAAAATACAACTAAGAGAAGAGATAAAAGCAACTATACGAAAATACGAACCTAGGGTAGATATTATTGATTTATCTTTATCTTGGGAATCGAGACCACAATCAGCAGGATTACATCACATCTTTATTTCATTGAAATTTAAATTAAAGGGTGAAATTACCGAACCACAAATTTTAGATATTATAGTATAATGGCAGACATAACAGGAATTTTTAACACATCAGCATTTGACGGAAGTATCACTTCCGATTATTTGCAATTGGGTACTTTAAGCCCTCAGACTAAAGCATCAAGGGTTGATTATTCTGTAGCTGATTTTGAAGAGTACAGAACAGCTTTGCTAAACTACATAAAAGCGATATATCCTTTAGAGTATAATAACTTTGTAGAATCTGATTTAGGTATTATGTTGGTAGAAATGTTTGCGTATCTGGCTGGTGTTTTGTCTCTTAAAGCAGATATGTTAGCTAATGAAAGTTTTTTGGCTTCTGTTGAATCACCTGAAAATCTTAGAAAACTATTACAATTAATAGGTATTGCACTTAAAGGTCCAATAAGTGCCAAAGCTAGTTGCACAGCTACTTTAGCAACCGCTAACGTATTAGGGTCTGGAGAAACTGTAACCGTATCCTTACCTAACCGCTCCTTCTCAGTTCCTAACAATAAAGATACAGGTTTGTTAACTTATACAATGTACGAAGTTGATGGTACAGGAGCAATTGATTTAGAAAATGAAAGTTTAGTTTTAAACGAAGCTGATTCTCTAAACGCAGCAGGAGCTACCTTTAGCAACCTAATACTATTAGAAGGTCAATTGAAAAAAGTAACTGGAACTTTCTCCGATACAGACACAGTTCAAACTATAACCTTAACAGACTCTTCTATCGTAGAGGGAAGTTTGCTTGTTAAAACTGGAGGAGATACTTATAATGAGGTACAGAATTTATTCTTAGCAGATGCTACTGATAAAGTGTTTAGCAAAACATACACCGAAGACTATACAGCCATACTATCTTTTGGTGATGATACTAGAGGTAAAGCACCTTCCCCTGGAGCTACTTACGAAGTTTTTTATAGAGTAGGAGGCGGTACTAGAGGAAATATAGCTTCAGAGGTGATAGCAGTTACAGTTCCTGGAACTCACTCCAATGCAAGTAAGGACGGTTCATTAACAGTAACTAACCCAACTAAAGCTACTGGAGGTTTAAATGCTGAAACGGTAGCCCACGCTAAAAAATGGTCTCCTTACTTTTTCAAGACTCAGTATAGAGCAGTGACAGGAGAAGATTACACTACATTTGCAAATCAATTTGTAAGTACGGTCGGACAGTCTGGCAAATCAAACGCAGTTCTTAGAAACTCAGGAGCTGGTGCAAATATGATTGATATTTATACCGTAGCTTTTGCCGATGAAGTTGATGGAGTACAAGCACAACTGGAAAGGTCTTCTATTGCGTATAAAAATGAACTACTAACCTATTTGAATAAATATAAAATGATTACGGATGAGGTTACAATTGTAGATGGTTTGATTCGTACTTTAGATTTGAAGACAACGATATTTGTAGACCAAACATTCCAACCTTTTGAAGAAGATGTAAAACGAGCTGCTTCTAAAAAAATGTTAGAATTTTTTGACCTCTCTAAAAGAGAGTTTGGAGAAAGGGTACGAGTAGATGAATTAAATAGAGAACTATTCTCAGTTCCTGAGATTAGATTCTCCAAGTTAGATAATTTAAAAGATGATATTAAATTAAATTTTAATGAAATTCTTCAGTTAAATAATTTAGAAATAAATATAGAATACGTATAATAAGCAATGGTTAAAAAATCAGGACTAGGAAGTAGAGGAAAACCTAAAAAGACCTACCATCAGCATAATTATGTTGATGTTATTAAAACTATAACTCCTGATTTATACCACGATACAGACCATTCAATATACGGGTTAGAGGATGATATTTCTTATTCTGTATTAGGTAAAGTTTTAAAAGCAGTAGATGAAGTGTCCAGTATTGTAACTGTCTCTGGAGACCAAGATTTGAGGTCTAGGTTTATACTTAGAAATAACCTTACGAATATAAAGCCTTACCTTTTTGAGTATAAAGTTTTAAAACCTTTAGGGGTAGGATTTGATACCTTTACAAGCAAAGCTGATTTTACATCATATCTTTCTTCTGTAGTTTTACCTAATATCCACACGAACAGCCCTACAACTACTTTTCTAGATGGGGTTACAACTCATGTCGACTCCACAATAACATCTTTGTCTGGAGTTCATGATTACTTGGTTAATAATCTTTCTTGGGTTTATTTTTTAAATACTAGTGGACCTGCTACTGGATTCGACCCCTCCTCACAAATTGCAACTTTATTAGGAGATTTGTATGATAATAAACCGATAACAGAAACTCAATCAATTCAATATTTATTTGAGTATTTGTGGAGAAATAGAGAAGTATCAGATTTTTATAAAGGCTTCATACCTCATCAATTTAATAGCACGGATGCTACCGTATCTTCGGATACCTATGCTTCTGGAACCCAATTGTTAGATGGACTAAAAACTTTAATAGGGGTATGGTATAATGAAAAAGATGAGTCCTCTACAACCCTTGATACTTACCTAGACCTTTATCTTACTACAGGAGAGTTTTCACCTAAACAGGTAGAAGGTGGAGCTTTTACTAAATTTCTACAAGCTGTTAGTTATGGATTCTATGATATTAATTCTACCATACAAGATTTAGAGGATTTAGTAGATATTGAAAGATGTCCTCCTCAATTTTTGCAATACTTAGCATCATTAATAGGATGGCAATTACTTACTGGTGATGTAGACCGGTGGAGAGCTCAACTTAGAAAAGCAGTATATTTATATAAGAGCAAGGGAACTAGAAGATGTTTAGAGGATGCAGTAAGTTTAATTTTTCCAGGCGCTAATTTAACCGTAGCTAGTGACCTTGAAGAGACGTGGGAATGTTTCCTTCCTAGAATGATTTATTATTTAATCGCTACAGAATCTGCAGTTCTTAATGACCCTAGCTTTGGTAATAACACAGCAGCTTCAGCTTTTAAAGGTATATCTAATGAACAGTTTTTTGTTGATAACTTAGATTTAAATTATAGAGCTGCGACTGATTACGTTCTTAAAGTTGTTCATGATAATACTCCTGCTAGTGATTTTGCACCTAAGGGAGGAGCGATATACATTAATAATAAAAAATTTGATTTAAGTTCATATGACCCTACTGACCCTGATTTCCCAGGATTTTATCATAGAGGAAAAGCTAATGTACAAGTACCTCCTTGGGAGAACGATAGGTTTTATGATAATACATTTATCTCTGATGAGCAAATTTTAATTTTAAATGATGTATTAACAGGTAGTAGAAGTGATAGAGGTACTAACACTCCTTTGGGAGGATTAGAAATTCCTACAAGTTACGTAGGCTCTCTATCTTCTATCCTTAAAAAAGAAGGTCTAACTGATACTTTATATGATTTAAATTGGAATAAAAAATGGAAATTTCATACAAGTAGTATGGAAGTACCTCCTAATTTAAGTTCAGTAATAGCGTCAGGTCAATCTGAAAAACTTAACCTGTTAGATTTCTGGAGCTCTAAGAGTTCTTTTGCTTTTACCTCAATATCCTTAAACAGTATTGCACATACGATTGAAGGGATATCATTAACTTCTGATACAATTCTTAAAAATATACAAAATATTTTTACACACTTTGCTCCTTTCCATGTTCATATTAAATTATTTGCGAAAGAAGAAATGACCGATAGGTATCAAGTAGATGAGGTTTTAGATAGCCTTTGCTTTAAAATAGATATTCCTTTCTATGATGCAACTACTTCTGGAGATACTGACCAAGTTATTATGACCAATTTAGTTCCTTCAAGTGTAGTGGTATCTGGAATAGGGTCAGCAGTTGGAAACGGAACTGGGTTATCAGGATATGCACATACTCCTAGAACTTCTGGCAGAAGGAGAAGTTTACGATATAGTTTAAATAGCCCAGCGTTTAGAAGAAACGGTAGAGGTATGCCTGTAGCAACAGTATTCAATTCTGTATCAGCTATAGAGAATATACAAACATCCGCATATGGAGTACACACTACTGAGTTTATACCTTTAGGTTATAATTTTTCTTCTGGACGATACTTTTCAACATCTGGAGATTTTAGTGGAATTTATGATGCGTCTAATGATTTAGCCATGTCAGGATTATCTGTAGATTTTTCTGGAACTAGAACTTACTTACCTAATGGAAGAGCTAACCTTACTGATGTAGAATTTGAATACAGTGGAATACACGTATCTTCAACTTTCCCCTGTAGAGCTTTTTATAAACATGGTAACTGTGAAGTAGCTAGAGATAGAGACACCATTTCTAAAATAAATGCTATTATAATTAAGAAATTAATAGAGCAAGGAAAGACAGATGATTTTAGTTTGTCTACAATTAATAATTTTGAGTTCGGAGCACGTATACATAAAGACTTCTACGATTCTAGCGGATTATTTGCAAGTTCTACCATGACACCTGATAATCCTCTAGACCCAATACCTTACTCAGAAAATGAGATAAAAATTATTTATTCCCACTTTAACAGCTTAGTGCAAGGAAAACAATCTAGAGTCCATACCAGGTCTGAGGCGTTATATTCTACTAGTGGAGGAGCTAGAGGATATTACATAGAGACTGCTGGTGGATTTACAGCTGCTTCTGGAGGAGTGGCTGATACAGCATCCCCTTACGGTTCAGGAGTAAATTACGAACTGCTTGATGATTAATGGAAGGACATATTGAAATATTCCAAGGAAGCCCTTGTAAAGAAAATTTAATTTTTTCAGAGAAAAACTTAATTGTGGATGGAGCTGGTATGCACGTTGTAGATATCTTAACAAACCTACATTCACCTTCTGCTCTTACTCATAAAATCCAAGCTTCCTCTATAAAAGATTTTGGGATAAAAGCAATCACCTTAGGAAGTGCTCAAGGTGCTACCGGTTATAACAGATATAGTGTGAGCGCAGATTCAGGACCTAGCGCATTAACTCCAATACCTCCTCAACCTACAGATACTACTATACAACCAGCCACTACTGGTCCAGGGAAAGAAGGTCACTTTTTAAATTATTATAATTTTTCATCTGCTACTGGATTAACATTGGAAGAGGTTAGAAAGCATGGATGCTATTTACCATCCGCTGGAATTTATTTTGATGGTTCAACTTTTGGATATACTCACGACGGTTCTGTATCTAATGACATGTCGGGAGCAGTGTCTGGACATCTAAACACTCAAGGTGCAATTAACAGCGATGGATATATTTTAGAATCTACCGTAGCTAGGTCAGCTCAAACTTTAGCTGATGCGAGTGGAGGTTTTATTGTATCTGGGAACAGGTTAGAAGTTAGTGGAACTAGAATGGTAAAATATGTCCTCACGATAACCTACGAAGATTGGAAATTTCTAGATTATTATTACGGAGGTATAGGAGCCATAGGATTATGGACTCTAGATAGGGAAGCTACTTTAGCTAAATACAACAACGAATCTGAAACTGCAGAGATAGACCTATATAAAGTAGCGGATACGACCAGAAACCCAGTTTTTAAACTTTTTGCGAAGAAAGTATTTTTACCTGGAGGTCTAAAATTAAACGAAGCAACAGTATATGACGACTATATTACAATTACATGGGGACTTAAATTTTAATGACATCTCAATCACTACTCGAATCACTTAATCCTAAAGGACATTTAGAGATTATTAAACGATATAAAGATGGAACCGAAGAAACGGTTCTAGATGACCATAATATCATTACCGTAGGTATGGGTATTACATTGGCATCTATGTTCTCCACTACAGAAACTTCAGCTGCAGCCACTGATTTTAGTATAGCTTATTTTCAAATAGGTGAGGCTTCAGCTCTTATGGCTTCCAGCCTTACTAGATTAGGTAACCCTTTAGAGTCTGCTCAATACGGAGATAGCAGTTTAACTGTCAGCTCTATAAGACTTGGAGGAGCTGGTGCTACACCTCAAGATGTAGCTTACCTAAACTCAACTTATATTTCTAAAGTTGGGGATGATTCAAGTACTAAAGTTACGTATACTTTAAATTTAGAAGAATCTGCTTGTAATGGAATTGATATTAATGAGTGTGGTTTATGGAGTAAAAACCCTTTAAGGGAAGATGAGCCAGCAGCCTACTTATGTGCATATCGCTCATTTACCGCAATCGGAAAGACGGACTCGTTCGCTCTCATCTTTAAATGGACATTGGAATTTTAAATTATGATTAATGACGTATCAGGTGGTAGTTATGTAATAACCTCAACTAATAACTTAGCAGATATTAGAAAGTATAATGCTAGTTCATTCTATAACTGGGAACAAGATAATATCCCTATTAATGATTTAGAGACAAGAACTAATTCTTTAGGAGCTAACATTGGACTTACAGCTACTGGTATCGCTGGAGCTACTTTAGTTCTTTCATCTGCAGCTGATAATGATAATTCCATATATGATGACATTGACGATATTGTTACTCGTATTCCTAAGATATTAACATTTCCACTCTTGGTTGAAATTTGTTCCTATGGAAATTTAGGAGCTTTAAAATTAGAAGGTATCAGTATTAAAGGTAATGGTTCTTTACAATTTATAAATAGAAATTTCGGACATTCACTACACGGTGATAGTGCTTATGAAGTGGTGGTAAGTTCTACTGAAGATTTTAATGGCGTGCCTTTTTCAGGTGCTCCAGAAGAACAAGGATGTACTGCATTATCAGCATATCCTGTCTGGGAAGAAATATCAAACGCATCCAGCACAAGAGCTGAGCTAAATTGCTACAATAAAGATAGCTGGAATCAAAATGTTAGATTGTTTGGTCATAAGCACCTTACAACTGATGCTACTTTTCAGGAACCTATATTTTGGTGTTCTGGGACTAGGGATTTTATAGGTTCCAATACAAATGCAGATTATGTTTTTAGCGGTAACGTATATGATAACAGTTATGATGTTACGGTATCGGCTGATGCTAATCCTTTAGAGTATAACACTGCAGGTCAAATACCTATGAGAAAAAATGCATACCTAAGCACTATGGCAGCTGGGAACGCCGCTTCCCCATTATACGCTTACGGAAATTATTTTACAAGTGTTAAAGTAGAGAATTGTCACGGGGAGCAAGTACAATTAAAAAATATTTGTGTCGATGGTGTAAGCGCTACCGCAGGAGATATTTATTCACATGATAACTCTATAGGGTTTGATATACAAAACTCTGATGTAGTTCTTACTTCATGTGCTTCATTTAGAAATAGAGACGCTGGATTTAAAATTAAAAACTCTAATGTAGATATTGAGGGAGGTATAATCGGATATAGGAATTATCAAGTTGATGGTTCAGCCGTTGTTGCGGAATTAGGATACAGACCTAGTACTGGATTTGAAGCAACTGATATGTGGGATTTAGCTTCTAACGGAAATGGGTTTGAAGCTTCAAGGTCTACTATTAATTTTGATGAAACTGGTAGTCTTACTAATGCCTCTGGAACATCTAAATTAGGAAAACATGGATTTATCATGGCATCCAACGGAGGTAATGGATGGCTTTTTGATAAGTGTAAAATTAATGGAGGTGTTGGAGGACATAACAGTGAAGAAGAGCAAGGAGCTGGTACTGAAGATTATCAAACAACTCAACTTATCGCAGCCTTTAATAAGGTTAATGGATTTAAAGTTGACAGCTCACAGGTAAAATATCAAGGAATTTTAAGAGCCCAAGGAAATGAAATACATGGAATTGAAGCTAATAATTCCAGAGTAGCATCCATGGGATTAGTTTCAGAAGTTAATGGAAACACCGGATTTAAATTAGATTCTTCGGAATACATTTATAATATGGGAGCTAGTAAATACACCACTGCTTATGATTTATCTCTATCTTCTTGGCATAGTCGAGCAGGTCACTCTAGAGTTATTCCTGCTGTATTGTTAGATAGGAATAGTGTTCAAAATTTAACTGTTACAAATAATTCTAAATTTTCAGACAATAGACTTACAAACTCAGGTAGAAGAGCTGGGTTAATAGGCGGTAGATATTTAACTAACGCAAGTCAAAGAACTAATGCTATGCTTGCCAGTAATGGCACCATTGTAGACTCTAACAACGCTAGTGAGTTTGAAAAAGGAAACCTTCCTTTAATATCAATATCTAATAACTCATACGCTAGGCTTTTAGGGTTAGCAGCTTTAGGAGATACTTTTGACGGAGCCGGAGGTAATTCAGTGGTTCCATCAGGTTCTGTTAAAGGTAGAGCTTTAAGTGTAACCGATAATTCTAAAGTAGACTTATATGGAACATCCGCATATAATACTAATATCGGAATGTATCAATATATAAATACTCTTTCTGAATTAAAGACCACTTGGACTAAGTCAGCAATTTACGCAGGTCAAAACTCTAAAATTAGAATTTCTGGACCTACAAAAATTTCAAACTTTGGTGTAGCAGCTTTGGCTGAGGATAACTCTAAAATTGAAATAGGTCCCGCATTGTCAGAGCTAGGAACGCCTGATACCTCTTTAGACCCTACTGATGTAAGTGGTCATACAATGGTTGAGTTACATGCTACTAGAGCTTGTTTGGTCGCTAATAATAAATCTACTTTAGAGATGGTTAAATGTGGAGCAGATATAGGCACCCCTGACGGTACTTGGGTTTCTAGTATAAACTCTGTGGACGCTGATTTAGCTACTAGTGCATATCATACAAGTTCTTTTATCCAGTTTTATCCAAACGGATTTACTGCAGAACTTGCAAATCCAGGAGGAGGGAGATACGTAGACCAAAACTTCTTCGCAGCTGTAAGTTCTATAGCAGGAGCGAGAAACAGACAGCTACCAGGGTTCGATGAATTTGTAGACCCTAATAGATTTAATCACAATTCAAACTCAACAGGTGGAATGTGCGTAAGAGCTGTTGGAGGAAGTACCGTTATTGCTGACCAAGTTAACTTTGAAGTTCATATGCCCGTCGATGACCTTTCTGGAGCGTATTATAATATAGATGGCTCCGCAGCTGAAGGTACCAGCATATACACAGGAATGTCCGCATTACCTAATATTAATCAGGCAATGGGCTCAGCCTCAGCACATTATGGAGGCTCTCAAATTTTCATGTGGAATATAGCTGATAATTCTAGGATTAATGCGAGTAATTTGAAAGTTAATGGAGTGGATGGTAGCGCAGCTGGATTCCATGGACCTGCTGGTAGGTGGGGTTCTTTTGCTGCTGGAATGGGAAGCGAAGAAAGTTTAGGACCTATAGATTATTATGGAAAGACTGGAGCTTATGGACAGATTTCTCCATCTGGAGATGTCGCTCAACATTACAACCATGGACCTTTCCGACTTATGACCGGAATCAGCGCAGATTTGATGACATACTCAGAAGGTGTGGAAGCTTTAGACGGTTTAAGTTATGTACCAATCATGTCAGCCTCAGGTATTGGCGGAAACGCAATAGCTCAGTTAAACGCTCAAGGTTACCCAGGTCCTGGTTATACAGCTAGTTCTATATATGCTTCTGACCATAGGCAACATTCATTAATAGAAACTCAAACTCAATCTAGCGCACCTAATTATGGTCAACCTATATTTGGTGCGAGAGGGGGAGCTGATAGTGGAAATGTTACAGGTGGGAACACTAGACACTTAATTGGAAATGCTATGATACAAGATGTATTTGGATTTGATGGTGATGGAGCCGCTGAGCATACATTCCCTAATATTCCAATCCCTCCAATCCATATGGAATGGCAAGGATACCTAAGGAATTTCGTAGACGAATCAGCTGCTGACGTTTTTGCTAATGCTAAACATGGAGCTAGCAAAATGATTAAACTTTGTTCTATCTATAGGTCTACTATCGACCCAACGAGAGGTGGAGAAGGTAGAGATGGAAACCCAGAAGAAGATTACGCATTTGGACGAGGAGTTCGTTCACTTAACATATTTGACCTTGATAAATTAGTATAATGGTAGTAAACGACATAAAAGAAAATATTAGATTTTATAAAGCAAATGACCCGTATTTTTACGAGGTTGATAACCTTCCTTTGATTGATTTGTTAAATAACGATAAGATTTTAAGAGATGAAATTAATTTAATTTTAGATTCAACAGCTGCTTACGTTACAGAAAGTTCTGTAGACACTACCGTTCAAGAAGCTATAGGAGATGCTACTAAAGTAGATATTGATAATACAGATGGAAGTGTAGACCATACTAATGTTATTTCTTGGATAGAAGCTCAAGAGTATGGAGGGAAAACTATTACTGGAGCTACTGATACTGCTATTGATAATCCTAGCGATGGAGATACTTTAGTATATTCAGACGCTACAGGAAAATGGGGTTTAGGGGCTAACCTGATAAATCAACAAAAAGAAATAACAGTTTCTGAGGTAGTAACTTTTGATAGATTAGGTAAATTAGGTATGGATATCAATACTGATTTGAAAATAAATAGTACGAAAATAGAAAATTTTCTAGGAGTTGGTGCAGGAACTTTAAGCGGTATTACCCATTATATTGTAAGAGCTGGTATGAACAATGCCACTGGTACATCTAAAATGATGTATCAAGGTGGAGATAAGACAGATAAAACCACTTGGTTGAGAACTTCAGGAGGTATTGGCAAAGGGGAAACTTATGTAGAAAATCACGGTATTATTGGAGCACGTACAGACCCTACCGAAGATACAAGACTGTATAGGGAAAATGCTGGCACTGCTAAGTACGCTGAAGTTTTAGGATACATAATAAATCATAAGATAAAAGCTGTTCTAGCATAAAGATATGTATAAATTTTTATTTTTTTTACCTTTACTATTGTCTTGTTCAACTTTAGCACCAATAGTAGGAGGAGCAGCAGGAGCTGCAGCTGGCTCTTTAGGAGGTCCAGCAACCGCAGCTATTGGTGGAGCAGCAGGTGTAGCGGGAGCTCAAATGATGTTTCCAAATGAATCAGTAGACCCTACAGTTGCATTAGCAGCAGCCCAAGCAGGTAAACCAGCTCCAGGAACAGTAGCATCCACGATACATGAAACTAAAGGACTTGTTTTTGAATTAGGTTGGATGTATCTATTAATTTTTGTATTAGTTCCTCTTTTAACTAAGAGAGGTAGAACTTGGATTAAGAAGTTTAGTGAAATACATAATACAGTCTCTCAAAAAGATATAGAAGAAAGAGATTCTCAACAAGATGACAGACTAAATAAACTAGAGGAGAAATTACACACACTCCTAAATAAATAATAAAATGAACTTTATAGATTATAATTTTGTTTCAGATGAGGTAGCAAAGAACCTCATGGAATCTTACGGCTACGATGTACCTGCTGCAGAAGAAACTCCTGCAGAGGAAGTAATTAGCGAAGATGCTGTAGTAGACCTACCTGATTACGTTTGTGTAGTTAATGAAACTGCATATGCTCTTTGCGAAGGTGTAGAAGAAGTTGACGGACAACTATTTATTCCTGTAGAAGAAATTTCAGAAGAACTACATGAATCTTTAGCAGATAATGAAACTACTTTACTAGAATCTGTAGAGTTTGAAGATGCCTACTACGAGTTCGGAGATATCTTCGAAGATACTGAAACTAATGAATTGTACGTTGCTATTAACGAAACAGTAGCTGACGATTCAGAAGAAGAGTAAACCATGACTAAAACTGTAATGGAACAAGCGGATGAAATCCTCGCTAACATGGGGATTTCTGATGCAGTTCCATTATCGGAGTCAACTACAGAATCTATAACTGCTGTAGGTAAAAACTATGACAGTGAAGAACTCCCTCAAATAGACGACTCTCAAAGACTTGCATTATTAGAAGGATGTGGAGCCATCTCAGAAGCCGTTACAGGAGTAGGTTCTATAGGTGTAAACTTAGCAGGTCCTCAAGAAGAAAAACCTAAAAAGAAAAAATTAAACAAAAAAAAGGTTGAAGAGCATAGTGTAATACAAGGAGCTCCTACTGGTGAAGACGGTAGAAACTTTGACAATGCTTGGAAAGTTTCCGACAAAGATTTGAAGTTCTTTTCAGGTGTTAATAAAAAATTAAAGGAAGATTGGAGACAGGATGACCCTTTCGCTGATTGGAATGAAGAGGATGATGATGAATATGACGAAGACAAAGATAAGATAGAAGAAAAATCTCCTGCATGGCAAAGGAAAGAAGGTAAAAGCAAATCAGGAGGATTGAATAGAAAAGGAGTAGCATCTTATAGAGCCGCAAACCCAGGTTCTAAATTAAAGACTGCTGTAACTACTAAACCATCAAAACTTAAAAAAGGTTCTAAAGCAGCTAATCGTAGGAAAAGTTTCTGTGCCAGAATGTCTGGAATGAAAAAAAGAAGAACTTCTGCTAAAACTGCTAGAGACCCTAACAGCCGTATAAACAAGTCTTTACGTAAATGGAACTGCAATGAAAACCAATCACCTACAGTAACTAAATTAAATAAAGCTACTGATAAATTTATAAACAACACATTTAAAGGATTATTTTAACATGTCTAACATACTAAGAGATACGTATTCATTTGGAGAACTTCAGATTCTTTCTGAAGGTAAATCTTCTGCAGGTCCTATGGTAGTTCAAGGATTATTCCAAGAGGCTGAGGCTAAGAATGGTAATGGTAGAGTTTACTCTAAAACTATCTTAGAAAGAGAAATTAAAAATTTGCAAGAAGGTCCTCTAGTAGAGCGTAGATTAGTTGGAGAGTTAGACCATCCATCTAATGAAGTTGTGCATCTAGCAAACGCTTCACATATTGTAACTGGACTTACTATGGAAGGTAATAAAGTTATTGGAACTGCTGAAATATTAAATACACCTTCGGGTAAAGTTCTACAAGAGCTGTTAAAAGCAGGTGTTAAAATAGGAATATCCTCCAGAGCTGTAGGAGGACTTACATATAACTCTGATAAAGATTGTTACGATGTTAATGAAAATCTAAGAATGATTACATGGGATATGGTATCTGAACCTTCATGTCATGGAGCTTTTCCTGGGTTGATGAGTGAAAATAAAGTAATGACAGAATCTTCTAAACGAATTGCAGAGGATGTAGACCATCTAAGAGCTGAGAGATTGTTTATCCACTCTTTGAAAAAACATTTAAACAAAAAATAAAAAATATCTAACTTTTAGATAAAACTATCATAAATACAGAGATAGGCAATAATTATGACCACATTCGAACAAATCGCGAAACTTCTTCCTGAGAATTTTTCTGAATCAGGATTGGAGGAAATCCAAGCTATCATCGAAGAAACTATCCAAGAGCGTGTCGACGCTGAAGTAAAGTCCTTAGAGGCTAAAGTTGGCGGTTTTATGAGAATGAAGCTTAATGAGATGAAAGAGCAAGCCGTAAAAGAACTAGAGAAAGATAACGAAACTTTCCGTGCAGTTAAAATTTACGAAACTCTTAAATCAGTTATAGCAGAAGATATTGCAACTTCTGACGAAGAAGCAGTAGCTTCTACTTACAAAGCTGATAATGAAAAATTACAAGAGACTGTAAACAACTTAAATGATACAATCTCTACCTTAATGACTGAAAATAAAACTTTAGAAGAGTCTGTAATAAATTTGAAAGAAGATGTTCAGACCCTCGATGAGGTATCTAAAGCACCTTTCAAGTCATCAGAACAAGCTCTCGTTATAACTAACGAAAGTATCAAAGAGGACTCAACACCCACTTCCGAGGTGATTAATGAGTTTCTTACAGAAGACGTAGTCCGTCTTTCACAACTAACCTAATCTTACCAAAATTATGATTGAAAACAACACTTCAAAAGCTCTCTGTGACAAGTGGGCACCAATTCTAGAAGGAGTTGAGGATTCGTATACACGTGAGACAACTGCGGTTCTTCTTGAAAACCAAGCTCGCCACGTACTCGCTGAGCAAGCGAAGTCTGGTATGCTAGAGGAAGCCACAACAGCTGTCGGCAACCTGGGTACTTTCCAAAAATTTGCTTTCCCTCTAGTTCGCCGGGTATTTCCGGAGCTTATTGCCAATAAGGTAGTAGGTGTACAACCTATGCAAGGTCCAGTTTCTCAAGTATTCTACCTTGGTTATGACCGCACAATTGGTGACGGTGCAACCGAAACTGTATATAGCAAGCACAACCTAACTTACAAAGGTCTTACGACTTCTGCGTTGGGCAATGTTAGTGGTCTTGACAGCACTCGTTCTCCGGGTACTGTAGACACTTCTGCTATTAACGCTTCAGGTGGCACTATGGGTCAAAACATTGCTGCTTTCCCTGATACTACAAGTCTTCAACAGTGGGCTACGTCTGCTGGTGAGGGTCTAGGTGTTAGTGGAGCCGGTAGCACTGGTACAATCCCTGACATCAGCTTCCATATCGAGCAACAAGCTGTGATTGCTAGAACACGTAAATTCCGTGCTCTATGGACAATCGAAGCTTCTCAAGACTTGAAAGCTTATCACAACCTTGATTTAGAGCGTGAATTGACTGACCTACTAGGTAAGGAAGTTGCTCTTGAGATTGACCGTGAAATTATCGAAGACCTTCGTTCTATCGCATACGATTCAGTTGACAGCGCTAACAGCTTGTTCAACCGCGCTATGCTTGATAACGCTGGTTCTAACGCAGTACCTACTGAACGTAAAGACGGTGGAACTACCGATTACGAATACGGGTTCTCTCCAGATGGAGCTGAAACTCTAGGTGCTAATAAAAACGTAACCTTCGTTGACTTCGCTAGTACAGCATTATCACTAGCTCCACGTCACGTTGGTGAAGTTTACTCTAACCTCCTTGCTGCAGTTAACTTTGCTGCTCAAGACATCTACAAAACTACTTTCCGTGGTGCAGGTAACTTTATAATCACTTCTCCAGTTATCGCAGCTATGCTACACTCAGCTGCTAAACTTGAAGGTGGTTTGAGTGCTGAAGAAGCTGGCTCACTTGGTGCTAATATACAGTACAAAGGTAAATGGGCTGGTATGTACGACGTTTACGTAGACCCGATGTATCCTGAGGATGAAATCATGGTTGGTTACAAAGGTAACAATGCCATGGAAACTGGTTACGTATATTCACCATATATTCCAATCCAGATGCTACCAACAGTAGTGGACCCTAATAGCTTCCAACCACGTAAAGGTTTGATTACTCGTTACGGTAAGACTGCTATTTCTCCATCATCTCGCTGGTACCGCATCATTCGTCTAGTTGGTGCTGACAGCCGATACCTAACTTCACCGTTCGGTACTATGGGTCAGACATTCGCTAACGCTAACGACGGAAGCTAATAACAAACTGAATAGTTTTAAAAAAGAAGGAGGCTTTATGGTCTCCTTCTTTTGCTATATAATATGAAGATACGGAATATAAATAATGAGCTCACAATCACCTATACAACCCAAAACTAGTTGGGGTAATTCAACTGCGCTAAAAGTAGGCTCGGACAATACGGCTAGTGCTCATACTCCATATGGGGAAATTGATTACGATACTTTGAACCGTAGCAGATTCTCTGATGCAATAGAGTTTAGTAAATTTTATTCTATTATTAAAGACTCTGTCCTTTCTCGTTTAGGGTCTCCTGTAATTAGAGTAGAGCTTACCGACCATCAATTACTTACCGCTATAGATGAAGCGGTATCTAAATTAGACTATCATGCACCTCAATGGTGTACGAACTATTTAAGCTTTACTACTCAAGTAGATGAAAATCTGTATGAACTCCCACGATTTGTAATGAATAACTTACAGTACGTGGTCTATAAGAAATCTCTCCTATCGGTGGCTCAGCAACAAGGCTCGTTAGAGTTTGATTTCTTTATTAAATATTTTCAGGATAATTTCCTTTTCAAGGATTTCCAAATTACAGACTTTTTACTGATGACCATGCACTTAGAACAGATGCGAAAGATTCTTTCTATGGAAGGTTCTTTTGATATTATTGACAATCGTTATATAATGGTGTATCCTATTCCACAGCGAGCTGAAGAAGTGATTGTTCAGTTTAGAAGCCTCAATAGCGACACCTTACATCCGTTCTATGTCAACTGGATTCAAAAATTTGCAACTGCAGTATGTAAAGTAATTCTAGGAGGAATACGAGGAAAATACACAACACTACCATCTCCCGGAGGTGGAGCACAGTTGAACGGTTCAGACTTAGTTCAGCAAGGTAACCTAGAGATGGAAAACTTAGAAGAAGTTCTTTTAAGTGAGATTGAAGAACCTCCGGCATTTACTGTATTTTAATGACTTACGGAAAAAACCTTAGATATGTCCCTCCGCATGAAAGAAAAGTTTCATTTGCGGACGAGGAAATGTTTTCTAAAAGTTCTGGAGAGTTGAACATGTTCGATAAAACTAACCCTGATACCAGGCTGTTCGACTCAGTAGATGGGGAGATGGTACGATTAGCAGGGTCTGAATTGTTACTATTTCGATATACTAAAGACAGTAATTATGACGATTTATATGATGAACATAAAGGGAAGGTAATATTCCAAAAACCTGTATTGGTATATGGACATTATGACCCAAGACCTATAGAAGAGGAAATGTCTGAGTTTGGTATAGAGCTTACAAATGACCAGGTATTTACTTTTAACAAAACAACTATTGAAAATGCAATAGGTAGACCTATAGCACCTGGAGATGTTATTAGACCAAAATTTCAAAATATTTATTATGATGTATTTGAAGTTCAGGAAGATAGCTTTGAAGCTTACGGAGTATATCACTTAGTATGCGCTGCCAAGATTCTAAGGGATGCAAAAGGTTTACTGGGTAACCAGTACATTCCAGATAGCCAAATAGAATCATAATGAGAGGATTAGATTATTTTAGAAAAAAAATACAGGAATTTGAATTGATAGCTCCTGTAGAAAAATCAGATTTTTATAGAGAGTATACTAAGTTTATTATTGATAAAATGAATACTATAAACATAGTGGATTCTGAGGGAAAAGCTGTAGATGTTAACGCTTTTTTCGCTAACCCAGAAAGAGCTATTGCAAAGATAAAAGAAGATAGAAACTTAGTTCTTCCTATCATTAGCGTTTCTATAGATGACGTAGATGAGGATACTGAAAGACGTAAAACTGCTACTAATATAGAAGTAACTACTATGTGGGATGTTAAAGAGAGAAGAGCTAAGAGAGTTATATCTAAAGCAGCTAAGCCTGTAAACCTATCTTTTACTATAAACATATGGTCTAAGTATAGAGAAGATTTAAATCAAATCCTAGAAACGGTATTAAAAATGTTTAATCCTTCCTTAGATTTTAAAACGAAACACTCTACTAATACAAAAGCATTTATAGAGCAGATAACTGATAGTTCTGTCAATTCAGTAGGAGATAGAGAGGATAGGATAGTACGTAAGATGATTGTAATAACAGCTGAAGCATATTTACCTAATCCTAAGTATCTGGTTACTAATACAGGTGAAATTGAATTTTTAGGGACAGATGTTAGACTCGTAGATAGGCTCGTTGATATCGATACTGTAGCAGGTAGAAAACCAGACCCTTCAGAAACTATACGAGAAACATCTGATATTTCACGAGTAGGACCATAAAAGACTCTAAACAATTGATTTAAATTTGGTAAATTTCATCACCAGCTCCTATAAATAACATAGAGGTATTTAACATGATTACTGTAAAAAATTTAACAAAACAGGGACGTGAAGTCATTTTTAAAGAAGCTAATGGGTATAAACATCACTGGCTAAAATCTCACGATTCAGTAACAGTAGCCGAATCCTCCCTTACTGAAACAGTAAAAGAACTTGCTCGTCGCAAAATCCTCAAACTACAAACCAAATAAAATAATATGCCAACCTACTCAAGCCCAGGAAATTATGTAATCGAGAAAGATTTCTCTGAATACGCACCTGCCGTAAATTCATCTATTGCAGGTATTGTCGGATTTGCTTCAAAAGGTCCAGCTAACAAAGCAACACTTATCACAAGCCCAGCTCAGTTAATTAGGACTTTTGGAGAAACTGACCAAGTTGTCGGAGGTCAAGGACTTTTAGCAGCTCTTGAAATTTTAGCTAGAACTAATTCAATTTATTTTGTTAGAGCTGAAAATGGAACCACTGCTACTGAAGCTTCAGGCTTAGTAAGCTGGGGTGCTTGTCCAGCACTTCAAGTTTCTGGTCTTACACCTAATACAGAAATTAATTTTTACTTCTCATCAACAGATGAAACCGGAACCTCTAACACTCCAGGAGGAGATGGCTACAAATTAAACTTAACAACCACCTCAACTGCAGATGGAACTGGAGACCTCGCTGCAGATGTTCTAGCAGCACAAGCAGGCATAGAAACTGTAGATTGGCCGTGGACGGCTGTATCAGGATTTGACATGTCTAGTGTGTATTTTGTAAATACTCACGCTGGTAAAGACGCATATTTACAAGTATCATCCGACGGAGGTTTTGGAACTAACGCCTTTAACGCATCTGGAGATGCTACTCCTACGGTAGACCCAGTATCAGCTGTAAAAGCTGGAGGTTATACAGTATCAGGAGTCAACCAGGATGGAGGTGTTTATTTTGTAGAATCTCTCTATAATGGAGCTGGATACAACGCATCTACAACCACGACTGCACAAGGTGTAGTTAATTACGGTATTAAAGTGAAAGTGGATTCTAGAGCAGGAAAATACTTTAACTTTGAAGTTTTAAACGAAGGTGTAGCAGCCGAAGCTTTTGAGATGAATTTTGAACAATCTGCAGGAGTTAAAGGATACTTCCCTGAAGACGTAGTTAATATAGGTCTCACTGATAATGTTTCAGAATATATTAAAGCTTCCTTTAAAGATTCTGCAGGAGCGACCGACAATGCTTGGACTCCTCCTACTTTATGGACTAGCAAAATGACTGGAGGTGTAAACTTAGAAGATTCTGGTGGTGACCTCTATCGAGACGCTAATCCTAGATTTGTTAAAATGGTAGACGGAACTTATTCACTATCTGGTGGTGTAAACGGAGATACCGCTGGAGGAGCTATTACAGGAGATGTAAGGTCAGCTCTTTTAGGTTCTCCTGCTACTAAAACAGGTATACACGCTTTAGATGATGATTCACTAAACATCTCAATGGCAGCTGTTCCTGGAATAACTGAACAACAAGTGCAAAACGAGTTGATTACACTAGCTGAAAATTCTCAAAACTTCCTAGCAGTAGTAGCTCCACCTGAAGGATTAACCACTCCTCAAAAAGCTATCAACTGGCATAACGGTCAAGGAGACGGTAGGACTGCATCTATCAACAGCAGTTACGCTGCAATATATTGGCCGTGGTTAAAAGTGTTTGATGTAGCTACTGCAACAGACATATATCTTGACCCAGCAGCATACGCTATCTCAGTAATGTGTCATACAGACGCTGTATCTGACCCGTGGTTCGCACCAGCAGGTCTAACTAGAGGTCGTCTAACTAAACCTACAGATGTAGAAGTTATCCTTAACCAAGGAGATAGAGACTCTCTTTACCAACCAGGAAACGCAGTAAACCCAATTGCAAAATTTGCACAAGATGGTATCTGTATCTGGGGTCAAAGAACAGCTCAAAGAACTCCAAGCGCTTTGGATAGAGTTAATGTCCGCAGAATGATGATTCAAATTCGCAAGATGATTCTAGCAGCTACTAGACAAATTGTATTTGAACCTAATGACCCTCTAACATGGAACAGAGTAGTTAATCTACTACAACCTGCTATAGATGAAATTCGCAGACGAAGAGGTATTACAGAGTTTAGAGTAATCTGTGATGATACTACAAACACTCCTCTCCGTATTGATAGAAATGAAATGTGGTGTAGAGTTCTAATTAAACCTACGAAAACAGCTGAAGTTTTAGTCTTCGAACTAAACCTGACTAACCAATCTGCTAACTTAGGTGGATAAAACTATATAATAAGGAGACTTACTAAATGGCAAACGCTTACTACGCAACACAAACACAGAGAACCCTAAATAACGGGGAACTTCCTACACTCTCTCATAGTTTAGAATCATTCCGTGCATTTCAATGGGAGGTAGAAATTATACTTCCTGCTGGACAAGATGGAGAAGATGTTCTAACTTTAGCTGCTAAATCAGTATCTCAGATAGCCTTTACATCAGAAGACATTGTAGTTGATAGGGTAAATGATAAATTTTTCTACCCTGGAAAAGTAACCCCTGAAGAGGTTACAATTACTTTCGATAACTTAGTAAAAGGTTCTGTAGCTGAAAAGCTGTTTGATTGGATGTCAAATACTTATGACCCAATCAATGGAGTGTTTACCCCTCAATTCACGAATGGTAACGGAGGTTTCAAATCCCATATTAAGATTTACCAACTGGATAACGCAATGTTCCCAGTTAAACACGTTAACTTATACGGAGCTTACCCTAAAGCTTGGAAACTTGCCGAGTTTAATTACAGTACTAATGAATTCCACTCTGTAGAGTGTATCATTCGTTACGACTTTGCAGTTCAATACGCAGGTTTGGATTAATTAAAAATAAAATCTTACTATAATAGGGTAGTTTCTTTATAGGGACTATCCTATCTTATTTTAAAATATGGAACAATTTAACTCTCTACTGACCTCTTATTCTAAGCTGAGGAAAAGAACCTATAGATTGGGTATATCCGAAACTCAAGAGATAGGGTCTAGAGCAGCAGTACGTCAGATTGATAAGGAGAGATTAAATATAATACAATCTCAGTTTAACAGGATAGGAACATATTCCCACCTAGCTCCTCAATTAGCAACTGCATTTAAAACTGCTAAACCATTTGAGCAAAAAACAGATTCTGATTTAGTATGGATATCTAAAGACGGTACTAAATTTAGTTTTAGAGGAGATAGACCTGATGCTAGTTCAAGTTTACCTATAGAATTTTTAGATGATATTATTCTTTTTTTGGAAAAAGGAGGAGACATATTAACCGACCCTAAAGATTTTGTGGAAGGGGAAGGACGAATTGGAAT
>Ga0209645_1000273_pt1 | contig 27677 bp, 20 predicted proteins | sample ETNvirenome_6_30_FD_184070 | JGI IMG/M metagenome (GOLD analysis project Ga0209645, IMG submission 184070) | Marine viral communities from the Pacific Ocean - ETNP_6_30 (SPAdes) (version 2) | ecosystem: Environmental > Aquatic > Marine > Oceanic | place: Pacific Ocean | collected 2013-06-19
ACGCACGCCGCCCATCACACCAGTACCCCGGCGAAAGCGAACGTCTTGATTTAACACGTATTGGCGTCCGACAGGATATTGCTAATCCAAACCGTGACCCCTCGGCATCCCACATCAACGCCGATTTTGCCGCAACTGGCTCAACCTACGACCCTGCACCATGGTGGTACCCTGACGAAGCGTTCGACAGTCACGACCGAGGTAGCCACATGGGGTACCTACGTGCTCACATTGGTCGTGTTGTGGAAGACCTCGACGGCAATGAAGGCTTCAGTATCGTCATTCACAGTACGATTCCGGGTGCAAGCAGCCGCAACTTCTGCGCATGGCTCGACAACAGTAAGGGTCAGTCCACGTACAAGCCGCAGTACCTTATTGGTCACGGTGGTCGCTTCCGCAACTTTTGGTCGCAGCCTGACGAAACGCTTGGGGAAAATATGCACCCCGCTCCGCTGCCGTTGAACAAGCACGGTCGTCCCTTCGCCCCAATTACATCACTGCGAGAGTACGTGCCCCAAGAGGAACCTGATGACGCCTTCTCAAGCAACCTTGACGTTGCTGCTCGTAGTGACATCAAGAAGAACACCACGGCCCGTCGGGTGTCTTCGGTCATGGGTGGTACCAACAACAACAGTGTTGCCGATGAGTCGTTTGAGGCTCAGTCCCCTGCTACGGCTCTTGTTGAAGGGCTGCGACGCGGCTCAACTGCTATTGGTCGCATCAACTTTGGTGGACTTGTCGCTGCCGGGGTACCCGGTTTCGCACCAGATGCGGGTGACTTTGGCCTTGGGCGACGTGGTGACACACGGTTCAACAAGAGGTACGGTAACTCAGGAAGCACGGACTACACCTCGCATGTACCAACGGCGTCAGCCAAGGAAGACGCGGTGGGAGATGCACCCCTGTACGGCTTCCGATTTGCCGACCATCGCGGTCGTGGTCATGGTGTGCGTTACGTGTACCGCACAATGGATGATGCATTTGCCAATGAATTGACCGTGCTACCTTCCACGCTTGACGATGAAATTGTTGTGTACATCAACGATAGTGACGTGTCGAGGGGTGGCTTTACCCTTGGTCATCACATGCTTGGTACAGGTGACGCTACTGGGCGTATCACACCAACGTCAAACATGACCGAAAAATCGTGGGTCGGTAACCGATGGCGTGGTGTGTACGCTGCTGATGCAGGCATTGATTGCAAGGTCACGTACAACACCGGCGATTCGTTGACCGTTGCCTTTGAAGCACCGTACACAACGAGTGCTTCAGACTACGCAAATCACCCCGACTTCCTCGGCTTCCTTGGCTTCCCGCTGACAAACGGGACCATTCAACTCACAGACCCGTACAGTGGAACCGGTGTTACTGCACACGGTTCAACCGGTAACACATTCACCTACGAAACGCGCAGTTCCAACGACGTGACGGGCACGCATACATTCTATGGTGTGACAGGTGCAGATTTTACTGTCAGTCACTTCTTCAACGGTGCTACCTTTACTGACACCGCTACAGCATTCAAGACCAACGCGAAGAAGTTTGGCTTGCTGATTACGCCTCGTTTGAACTGGACTACGTTGGTGACTGACGAAGTGCTTGCGTATGCAACGGTAGCAGCCATCAACCTCACTGACCCGAACGTTGAGCAGGGCGTTGCCGTTGATGTGCGGCATCTGTATGCAGCAGACGGTCGTACACTCGGTGAGTGGGGTGTCGCTGAGGATGCCATCATCATTCGTGCCCACAACCCACAACGTGGTACACGCCCATTGTCTGAAATGTTCAGTGCAAGCCTGCACCGCGACTACGGTATTCAGGCTGCACACATTGAGTTTGGTGAGTACGAGTCGTTGAAGAAGACCACCAAGGCATCGTGGAGTTTGACTGCGAGCACCAGTACACCGGTTTCGGATGCTGACATTGAAGCGTCACGTCAACTCGACGTTGGTTACATTCCTCGCACGGTGGTGCAGATTCGGACCCGTGGACGTGGGTTCCACGCAAACACCCCTACGCCCATTTTGGTTGACTCCTTCAACGACCCGGTGGACATCAGCACTTGGCGGTCAAACCTCCGTGGTACGCGCTTTTTGGCTCGACCGGGTGACCACATTCTGCCGTGCCTCAACAACTACATTTTGGAAATTGACTCCTACTCATCCAATGAGTTCAACGTCCGTACGGCGTCCAACAAACTCGGGCATGCCCTCATCCTTGCAGGTCAAGAAGACATCACGAATCCTGACCGCGTGCCATCGTTTGGTGAGCGATTGCCGTTTTATCACGACGATACAAAGTACGCATTGGTGTTCAGCAAGCAGACGCCCAGTGCAACCGGTAGTGAAACAAAGTTCACGTACACAGACCAAGAGGCAACCGCTGAATGGCAAAGTGAGTTCGGGTCAAATACCATCAACGACGATTTCTTCGTAATGCGATTTATCGGGGAGATTGACGGTTACCGTTTGCATGGTAGCGTGGACAGTGAACCTGTCACCTATTTCCGTGGTGCGCGGGACAGTGGTGACCACAGTGTACCGTTGTACTTTGGTGGTGGATTCAGCGGCATCGTGCTTGACGTGAACGACGGTACGCAGAACGATTACTCCGACTTCTATACGCATCCCTACTCAAGCGGGCCGACAGGTACGGCGGGTATTCAACACGCCAATGAAATTTCAACCTCGTTTGCCTTGGTTGACTGTAACGCGCTGCTTGCCTTTTTCCCCGGCACTGCACTTCTCAATCAACATCGAGCAAGCATTCACCCACCTGTGTACAACAAGACCAGTGTGCTTGCAGTTGACCTTGACGGCGGTAGTGGTACTCGACACAGTAGTTTGCCGTCCCACGTCGAATCACGCTACACCGTCGGCATGGTGTACCAAAAGCCGTCACCCCTCATCCTGCGTGTTGCTCACCCAATCGCTCGTTACGACGATGCGCAGAACTCCAAGCAAAACTACACGGCGTACATCGTCTATGGTCCCGGTCAAGCCTTCCCCTTCACCGAAACCACTGATGAAGATGCGGCGGTTGAGCCACACCCCGGTTATGTCGTGACGACCGGAAACACGTGGAGCAAGGTGCCCTTTGACAAGTACCTACCAAACACCCTGACCAATGACAGGAACGACTACGGCCCACCTACCGGAACGTACCAAATCGAGCGTCACCGTCACCATTGGTTCACGAAGATGAACTGGTCGCCCGCTGAAGGTATTCCGTACGTGGGAGCAGTGTCCAGTGGAAAGAGCCTGTGGCAGCGTCCTGAGCACGGGTACCACTTTGGTGAGCACTTTAACACGCAAAACTCCGTCAGCAGCAACAACATTGTTGACTACGCCAAAGCCCACCCGTACAAGCATGCACCAACTCTTGGTTACGGTGCAGCCAGTCAAGCCGACTACACCTTCCACATGGACGGTGGGTATCACCCCGGCGGCTCATGGCTCGACAACCAAATGTCGTTCAACGCACCGCTTGAGCCAAGCGACTACCGCGTGGCCAAAGAGTCTTGGAATCAAGTCAACCCCACTGCCTTCCGTGTGTCGGGCGTGCTTGCCAAGCAAATGCTTGCAGGCTCGTCGGCTGAAGAGGGTGACGACTTTGACCGCGACTTCATCATCGTTGATGCAACCCGGTGTCAGAATGGCGAAGAACTTGCAGCCGTCCTTGGACAAGCCGTGAATGAAAATCCCGGTCGCGGGGCACTGAAGGCCATGGGTGGTACTCACCTACCTTCAATGGGCAACGCAATGCGTCAAGACCGATATGGGTGGATTGAACTTACGTTCACTGATTATGACATTGACGGGTCAACATCAAGGACGTACGTTGAAGCATCTGGTACAAACCAAGCAACACTTGAGCAGTTGCCCGCAAGTGGGTGGATTCGTACTGACAAAAGTGGTCGAACACTCCACTCCATTGTACTACCTGCGTTTGCACCGTATCACAGTCGGGAAGTGTACAACAACAGTGGTACGTGGACTGCACGGTTTTATCTTGCACCAAATCGAATTGAGGGTCACCCAAAGTTGGAAGACGCGCAGACGCATTCCGACAGTTCACACCCTACTGAGGCGAATGTGGATTCCAACGCCACAAAGGTGTACGTGTGGAGCAAAGCAGGCGTGCATCGTTACAACAACGAAAACGAAAGTGCGCGTACCCACATGACTCAAGTGCATTTTGCAGGTATTGTGGACGCTATTGACCGTACGCGACCGGTCGGTGTTGTTGGGTGGTCAGGTGAGCGATACTCCTACCTAAACTCGTTGAAGGTCGGTACAGAAGGCTACGCAGCAGGCTTAGGGGCATATCACCCCAAACTGGGCTTCTCACCGTACGGAGCAGCGTCCACCGTGATGAACGGTTACGGACAGTTCCCTCACGTATATGCGCTTGAAAACACACCTGAATCACTTGCGGGTGCGAACTACCAAGGCAACGCGGCTACGAACTACCTTGGGGGTACAGTATGGAACATTACCACTGCCCCCGGAAGCATTTCCTACACAATGCGTAACGCTGACACCAGTGGGGCATTTGTTCAACAGGGTGAACCAGTCAACACGCAGACGTTGACCGACTTTACCATTCCTGATGCGTTGCATCACCCACAAGGTGTGTTTGGCAAAGGCTTCCTTGTGATGTCGTACGAAAGCGAATTGGCACTTGTGGCAAAGCGTGACCGTGACGGTATCACTGCACTTGGTGATTGGCTGAGTGTTTCCTCCAAGACACGTGCGGGAGTTGCAGCCGCTACTGCCATCACTTTTGCAGGCACGGTTCAGTGGGACGAGCGCATTCACGGTGCTGAACGGTACTATGCACCCGCTACTGCCGGACCCAACGTGGAGGCCCTGATTGGTTCAGGTACGGCAACACCGACTGGTGACCTTATCACGTCTGAGTACACGTTGCACAGTGCAATCACAAACGACAACAATCTGTTCAACGCTACCCCGGCGGCAGCAAAGATTGGTGACTTGTTCTTTGACTACGACGAAAGCCCCGGCTCCGGTATTCTCAGTAGCGTGACCGAGGTTGAGCGCAACCTACTGCTTGGCCTTAAGACGGCGGCATCAAGCAGTGACTTTGACAACAAACACGACGACCTGACCTATTGGCTCCCAAGCGTCAACGGGTACAAGTCATTGGGTAACACACCAGTGCGCAACTTCAGCGTCGAGCACGTGGTGTGGAAGCGTATGGACGGTGGCAACCTTTCGCTACCTGCACTCAACGCGCGTGGGCTTGGCTCGGTGCCCTTTGTCACGCGAGTCAACAGTGGCACTGCATACCTGACTGGTGAGAAACTGTACGGCAACGTGCGGTTCACGTTTGAAACTACGAACAGTAGCATGTTCCCCATCATTCAGGCTCAAGAGTTGGCACACCCACAGATTGCGGCTCGTCACCCTGAAGAACTGCGTAACGTACTCATCATCCCCAACGAAGAGGTACAGTTCGCCGCCATTGAGGTTGAGGACGACACTGGACAGGTACACACCGTTGAGGGTGGCTCACCCTTCGGCACCATCATTCGTGGCTTCCGCAAGGTGTCCAACCGTGCATCTGAGGGACTTTCACCCGCCATTGCAGGCAGCGGCGTGGAGCCGAACCTCAAGGTGCGCTTGCCTGACCCCAACACCATTCCGGGTAACATCATCGTCCGCAGTGGGTTTGACCGCATTCAAGCGTATCAGACTGAAACAATGGGTAGCGGTGGTATGCTCCGACCTGACCTTGGTACTGACATGAAACACCTGTGGACCACCGAAACCAGTGCGCCACGCACCTACCCCACCGGTCCCGACCATCAGTGGGAGCACATCTCTCAGGGTGCAGGTGAGGGTGGGTTCCCTGACCCAACGTTTGCCGGATGGGAAGAGGCCACGAGTAACGCACCACTGGAAACCTCGTATGAGTTGCATGACCGTACCCTCTTCTTCCACGTGACCAAGTGCGGTAACACGCACACACATAAGCACCCAACACACTACGACCACACCAACGGTGTGCAGAACAGTAACCTCACGGGTGTGTCCTATTCAGGCAGCACGCTTACAGTCAGTGCCACTGTTGACGCTGCTCTCTTCTCCACGGCGTTTGGTGACGAGGAGGCTGCTGATAACCGCCGCTTCCTGCGACTGTACAATCCCACAACCGACCGGGGTGGTGTAGCCTCCTTTACGGGCATTAGCGGTGCTACATTCACAGGGTGTGTTGGAGATGCAGACTTTGATGAGTTGGTGAAGACGAGCATCACCTCACTCAAGGTCGTACCGTCGTACTACATTCCCGCAGGCAGCACCCGCTTTTTTGCATCCCGCCGTCTGCGTGACCACTCGGAAATCAGCGGCAACAGTCCTGACGCCATGCACACGATGTACTACCAAGGCGTTTCCGCTGCAACGAACGCGCACGCCATCTTGAGCAAACCGAAACTGACTCCGATGGCAGTGCCTCGTATGGGTCACCACTTCGTCACCCCAACCATGGGTATGCTACCGGGACACTGGGCGCACCCTGCGTACCAAGGACTGTACAACAAACATCGAGCCATTCGTGCATCGTCACACAAGTTTGCTGAGCAGACGCTCTTGGAAGAAGTAGGGCTTACCACGCTGCGGGCGGACATTGCATCCTCGGTGACCGACCAGTTCAACAACTACGACCCGCAATTGGTCTTCGGTTCACTGTCCGCTACACCATCAGGACCAAGCGACATTCACGGCGGTGCGTTCACTTTGATGTTTGAGTCCAAGGTAAGGGCTGATGGTTACGGTGTACTGGCGTCAGAAGGGCAAGCCGGGGTCATCAACAGTAAGGGTGGGCATAGCATCGTCTTGGAGGCGGCTGCTACCTACACCTTGTCCAATCATTTCCCTGACCCTGCTGAGGTTGGCTCGTACCAAATTGTCATTCAACCCAACATGCACAAATCACAACTCATTGGTTATCATCAAAACAATTCAGACGGGAAGGGGTTGCCTGACGGGAGTGTGGCAGAACTGACCAATCAACAAGTTGCGTTGGTTGTGGGTATCAAAGAAGCAGACAGTACCCGTGGTGCTCGGGTGCTTGTGTTGGCAGAAGCCACCTCAGCAGACGTGCGCGGTTGTGAGGTGTTCATCAATGAGGTCATGCTTGACCATGACCCGGACCACGGCAGTCAATTCACAAACATTCCACCGTTGTTGTTGTACAACCCACTGGGTGTACAGTCCACTGAAACTCCTGCGTTTGTCCGCCACACCCTGCCCTATCATCCCGGTATGTTTGTGGATGCTACACCGGGTTTCACCACCAACATTCCATGGTGGAGCATCGTGCATCGAAACGGGCCGTCACACGCAACATCGGTAGGTTTCCGTCATCTTAACCACCATCGGTTTGACAACTACTACGAGTTCATTCGTGCAGGTGCAGGTAGCGTTGGTGTGCAACTGACGCTTGCGGGTTACCCAAGTCAACACCCGGACATTTACTCCAAGGTGTTTGACCTTACCAGTCTCAATCCAGTAGCAACCGCTACTTCTGCTACCTCGTCTGCAATTACAGTTGCAGACGCCCGTATGTGGCCACAACGCTCGTACTACAATCAACTGGTTGAGTACGTGGATGCCAACGGTATTCGACGTACCAACAAAATTGCAAACGTAACCTCCACTTCAATTGGTCTTGATACCGCACCAAGTGCATTCCACAGTAACATCACCAACGGTACCAAGGTCCGCCTCACCCGCGCATACGGTACGTTCCACGCAGGCTCAGTCTTCCTTGATTCCAAGTCAAGCATGATTACGCGCATGCTACCGCAGGTGTTGCAGGGTAGTCGGGACACCAACAGTTTGCACGTTCCTGATGCATTCTTGTGCATGTGGCATCCAAACCTTGGACGACCATACACGTTTTACTCCGATTCAACACGTACTTTCCTCAACCCCGCAAGTGACCGGGCGGTGGACAACAAACCGTACAACTCAATGCCTGAGCATTTTGAAACATTCCACTACCACGATGCACCGTACTTTGCGAGCGTAGGGCCTTTTGGTCTTGGAATGAAGACACCAAATCCGGTCCTACCGCTAAGGTGGAAAATTGGCTCTTCTGTTGGGGATGCCCGCACAGTACAATCAATTGACACCGCTGCAAAAAGAATTACAACCAATTCCAATTCTTCGGCCACCAATGCGCTATCTTCCGGTGATGTCATTTCAATTGCAGGCCGTTTGTACACAGTAAGCAGTGACTCAATTTTCACTGGTAATATTGTTGTCAATCAAGCCATTGATGCGGAGATTGCGACCGGAACTGCGGTTTTCACAGGTGGTATTGGAGATGTGGTTGCTGCCGGTAGTTTGGACTCCTACTTTACCCCTCAAGGCTCAACGGGTACAGACACCACGCAAGTTACACTCAACAATTACTGGCCATGTGGTAGTCGCGGTGGACCATTGGTCAGCCGTCTTGACGGGTATGGGTTTGCAGCAAGTTCGTGGACGTACACTCCGAACTACGGGTACGACAGAAGGCAATGGATAGACCAAGACGATGATGGGTCATACGCAGTGAGCAGTGGTATCACCAGTCAAGATTACGAAGGTGTGTCAAACCCAACAAGGGCGTTGCCTTTCGGCTACCGCTTCGGTTTGCGCCAACCGTACAACAGACCGCAGTGGTCGAGATACGGCATGGCGTACTTCCGCGATACAACCCTCGCCGGTTGGATTCCTGAATACGCTCCGTACGTACAGGCTGACTCGCAGACGTGGCCAAAGGCAGATTTCAGCAGCGCGGCTACATATCCTGCAACCTACGTAGGTGTCATGGAACGTCAAACCAATTTCAGCGGTATGCTTGGGGTGGACATGGCTGAGCGTCAAGTGCGGTACAGTGACGGTATGCGCATGACGCGCTCGTTTGGCGCTCCTGTACGCACGCTACGCAATCAGTCCACTGTCATTCGTGATTGGTGGGGTGACGACAACGGCAAGGACTTGGAGCGCATTGACGAGGCCGTGATGTACTACATGGTGGATTGGTGGGGTAACACCCGTGGTGAGGAAGTACGGCGCTTTCCTGTGCGCTCATTCGGCATCAGACCCGCGTGGGATGCAGGTGACGCATATGACCCCGGACGCAACACCGATGCTACCCCGTACGAGCGACTGTACAACAGTGGTAGCCCCCTTGTCAACCTCAAGGGCATTGTCGGCTCAGGCTCAAGCAACATCTCATTGTCCACCGGTGTGACTATTCCACGCTTTGGTGGACGACAGAACACGTCAAACAACAACAATGCAAACACGTTGGTGGACTTGTTCATGCCCGCTACCGCGATGCGCGTTGGGGACATGGGTAACGGTCGCGGTGTGCGCTACCCCACGCAGTTTAACGAGGACCGGCTGACTGCGTTGAATGAGGCTGATTACACGACCGGTGTGGTCCTGTCCCACCACACGGCTGAGCCGGTGTTTGGTGACGGGTTTATTCGCGCTCGCAACGACACGCTTGCACTCGATGAGGTGCCGCGTGGTATCAGTGCTCGACTTGAGATTGATGAGGGTGGGCTGCTTAAGCCTGAAGCGGTCGTTAGCAGCCGTGTTGAAACTGTCACTGGCTCGACCAAGCATACCGACGCAGTGTCCCGTTCTGCTCCACGTATTGGGCTTGACACAGAAAACATCGAAGGCGTGGACGACAACCTCATCGCACTCAACACCGAAGCACACAGTCTGCACGCCGACCGTGGCGTTGGGCAGCGCGTGGTGCTTGTTGGTGGTCTGACCGCAGGCTCGCAAACCATTGGTGACCTTGACTACAAGACGCTTAACTTTGGTAGTCAGCCTGTTGGTGGTGCGGCTCGCTTCAGTCATACGTCTAATTTCAACCCACTTGGTGGTACGTATGTGGCTGAAACCCGCAACTTCCTTGCCCCGGTCAGCGACCTTGGATGGGGTGCAGTGAGCGGCAAGGCTGCTAACCCGTATGCTACGAGTACGTTTAGCAGCGCATCAGCACAGACCAATTTCACGGATAAGACCATCTCGTTCCTTTTGCGCCCAGTGCGTCTGCTTGACGACCAACACGTTGAGATGTTCCGCCCCAACAACAATTTGCACAGTGGTAGCCCACAGTACGGGTCAAACTACTTCTCCGCAACCGGTGGTGGGAAGTACGGTCTGTTCGCGTACGACATGCCATCCGGTCGTGCTGCTGATGGCAACTACATCAGGGCAACGAATCCCGACACAAATCCACCGTATGCCCCGGCTTACTACATGAACATCGGCAGTAGTGACAGTAATCCGGCAAGCAAAGGTCCGAACCTTGGCGGTACGCACAACATGAGTACGTCACTTGACAACGATGTAACGCGCGTCGTGATGAGTGAAAACACCCTGCAACACCACCGCAGTGACGCATCACGTAGGCGCACAAGCGCAGAAACCGACGATGCCGAACGTCGTGCTGATTACTCGGTGAAACCACGGTTCAGTCAATCCCTCCACCCGAAGGGGCATAAAGGAGATGTGGACTACGGAACATCAGACCACTCGGGTGATGGCGCATGACGTGTGAATGTGGACACTGCTTTGGCATGGATTCAGCATTTGACTTCTTGGAAAAGAAATTGTGTCCCGAAGGAAAGGCTGCTGCCAAGCGGAAGTTCAAGGTGTACCCGAGCGCATATGCCAACGGTTGGGCCGTGCAGTACTGCCGTGGTAAGTTCCGCAAGAAGAAGGGAGGCAAGAAGAAGTGAAACTGAAGCGTGACTCCTGCTGCTGCGGTGGCACAAAGCAGACCCCCTGTGTCTGCATGCTTAAGGGGGTCATGCAGTGTTCTCCAAGGAAGCCAAAGTGCCCTTGCTACCGCTTGATGGACAAGCAAAAGACTCGGAAGGTGAAGGTGAAGTGACCGACCGTTGCACCTGCTATGACGTGCTTATCGTCAAGAACCTGAACCGTTGGTTCAAGGAGAAGTGGGTGGACGTGAGCCGCAAGGACAAGGACGGCAAGCACCCGCCCTGTGGACGTTCAAAGGCCAAGAAGGGCAGTAAGGGCTACCCTAAGTGCCGCCCGTCTGTCAAGGTCAGCAGCAAGACACCGAAGACCAGTGGTTCGATGAGCGAGGGTCAGAAGCGTGCAGCAACCAAGCGCAAGCGTTCCAAGAGGCAGGGCGTTGGTGGTAAGCCTACCATCGTGAAATCGGGTTACATAGGAGTGCGGTAACGTGACCCCTAATGAGCGCACCGTTTCCGGTTACTACCGCACCGCTACCATCCCTGAAGATAAAACCCAACCTGTACGTAAGGTGCCATTAAACCCAAACTACTCGCCTAATCGGTTTGCTACGCTTGCTCTTTCTCAAGCCCTATCCGACATGCAGTTACCAATCGTACCTGAAACACCTGTACGGGGAGCCGTTGAGCAGCAACAAATGGACAAGGTGTTTGGACCTTGGAGGCATGAATACCACGGTCATGAGGAAGATGTACGGCGAATTAACGAAAATCCACTCATGCGATTTTTGAGTCTTTCAGACACCAAAGCACCCAATGTTGGCATGCAGGATGGAGAAGTACGGGTGTTTGACCCCGCGTTCCGTTCGTTTCGCGGTCATCGAGCCGTGCCAATTGATTACGAAAGCGGTAAGTTTGAGCCAAAATATGCTGCGAACCTGCGAAACCAATTCGGTCGTGTGGACAAAGACCAACTCGCTGAACTGGCTCAACGGGTTAAGGACTACCGACCGCAGTTTGATGCTTGGGAGGGTGACCTGTCAGAACGTGCGTGGCAGGGTGGTATGAAGGACTACACACAAGCCCGTGATGCTTTGCAATTTTTGTCGTCCATACGTCAAGACCCGAATCAGACCAAATTGTTTGAGTATGGGAACCCCGCGTACGCAAGCATGGTGAACGACCTGCGTAGCCGTATTCCTGTCGAAAAGGCTGAGAAAGACGCTAAAGGCAAGAAGGGCATGGTCGTCGTTATTGCATTGGGGAAACCCAAGAAGGAAGAGAAGGTCAAGAAGAGTGACGTGGTTGTGAAGCGTCGAGCGATTGGTGTTCAACCCGGCATGGCGTCGTGTACCAATCCAAACTGTTTGGCTCAAACCCCTGAAGGCTCGGGTGCGTGTCAGACCTGTGGCTCATCGCTCGACTTGCAGAAGGCAAAGAAGCCTGACCCACGCCTCAAGCGTATTGGTGTGAGCGGGTACAACAAGCCCAAGCGCACGCCAAACCACCCCAAGAAGAGCCACGTCGTCGTGGCTAAGGAGGGCAACAAGGTCAAGGTCATTCGCTACGGGCAGCAGGGTGTTTCCGGCTCGCCCAAGAAGCGCGGTGAATCCAAGTCCTACCGCAAGCGCCGCGAGTCGTTCAAGGCTCGCCACGCCAAGAACATCAAGCGCGGCAAGATGAGCGCCGCATACTGGGCAAACCGAAGCAAGTGGTGAGTATGACTCCGTTTGACCTCGCTTGGACATATCTGCTCAAGCAGGTACCGCCCCTCCGTGATTATGCAGGAGAAGACCTCGCCGCTATTCGATGGATTCCCGCAAACCGTCAGTCCTCGTACGCTATGCCGCGACCAGTTGTTGACACTGGGGGAGGTTCAACAGGGTGGTGGGAAGACAACGTTGTGAAGCCCCTTGGTAATCGGGTTCTTCCCGGTTATCGTGATGAAAGAATACAGGGGCCAATTACAGGTACGTGGGTATCACCCGCTGATGCAACGGCTCTATCTAATCCCGATTTGACCTCAAAATACGACTTGCCTCAAACATTGCTCGGAATTACCGAAAGTCCTCATTTTTTCCGTTATAGCAATCAAACAGGTTATCCTGAAGGATTTCAGTACGGTGGTTATGACCCTGAACATTTCGTGAGGATTCCGCTTCCTGACATGTTTGGCCGTCGAGTACGCACTCCTCAACAAATGGCCGAGTTTGCGCGGGATGCCTTAAGCAATCGTGATTCTGAATCAGAAGCAAAACTTGACTGGATGTCGGACATGGGCTTAGGGGACGAACTTCGTGCTGAAAGGTGGAAGGAGGACAGGGGTAAATCCATGACGCTTGATGATTTGGTGCGTGAGGGTCTTGTTGGTGTCCTTCCGCCATTGCCGAGTGCTGACCTCACCATGCCACCGTCACTCCAACCGAGGCAGGTGGCATGACGCTCATTCGGGACACTGTTGTTGGTCGGTACAACACTGATGCAACCGAAGTAATGGCCCATGTACGCAAGCCAGTGTTCGTGGACAACGCGGTACACTACGGTAGGCTTAGCGTGCAACGCAGCGGTAAGCCCAAGGTGACCGTTGAGCGCAACATGACGCGCACCTTGCAGGTCATGCCCGAGCGCGAGTACACGCTTGTTGAGGGTGAGTCCGACGTGCAACTGACGCACAAGAGTGCAGACGGTCATTCCTATTCAGGTACGCCGTATTTTGGCACCGATGTAATTTCCAATTCAAATCAGCCTAAGTTGTTGTACAACGTATCGAATTATGCGCAACGGCTTGTCGGTGATAGCATCACTGACCGTGCCGTGGGCATCCTCATTGGCATGAAGAACATGAAGGGGCGCACGCTGCAATCCATCGGTTTCGACGGTGACGGTGTACGGCTCGGTCAGCCCGTAGGCGTTGGACTGCGTACCAGTGACCTTGCGGTACGACTGGGTGAAGCGGCGACAAATGGTGCGACGAGTGTTGGCCTATCACGCCCGCGCAACACGTCCACGTCTTATCGCAACCATAGTACTCGGTTCGTTGGGCAGGATTTCAACAACTCCAATTTAATCACCGCGCTGCGCTTCCTTGGTCGCCACGACAGTCGCATTGTCTTGCTTGACCGCTTTGGGAATCTCCTGTACGTGCCTGTCACGTTCAGTGAAAGCAACATCGAAATCAACAACGAAGGTGGGCTTGGTACCATTAAGGAAAACCCAGTGGACAACACCACCAATGCCGTGACCATTCAGGGCCTCCCGTTGGCACTCAACGATATGGTCATCGTCACCGTCAGCGATGCTGAGGGGCAGGTCGAAGAAATCCGCGAAGACCCCTCACCAATCGTTGACCACACCGTACGCTCCACAAACACTGCACGTCGTACTGCACGACAAATCCTGAAGGGTCAGTCATTGACCAAGGGTTCTCTCACATCGAGTGGCAACGAGAACATGACGCATGTGCGCCCCGGTACGGTCATTCGATTCAACGGCAAGAACAAGGTCGTCACGGAGGTCGTACACAAGCCGCTTGAGTCCATCAGCGACTTCACCATGCTAAACATCGAAACGGGGCTTGAGGGGGTCTTGCAGGGCATTGGTGAGTCATCCACGGTGCTCAGCAACAACGAAAACCCCTCGACCTACGTGCAGCGTGTCGAAAGCAACCTGTCGTTCTTCGGTGAAGTGGACCTCATCATCAGCGCCAAGGTGACGAGCAGGCGCGTTGAGGCCACTGCAATCCTCATCGGCGGCGTTAAAGGGACGCGCACACGTGGCAAAATCGGTGGCAACGGGTTGCCCATCGGAGTGACCAAAGGACCGGAGGAGGTGAACTGATGCCTGTGTCAAATCATCTGCGCCGTTTGCTGATTGAAACAATCAGGGACAACATCAACGAGGTAACGCTTGGTTTTGACGGTACACCTGCGACCAGTGACGATGGTGCAGCGGGACGACCTGCCATCACGCTCACGCCCGAGGTGACCATCATTGACGAAACATCAGTGTTGGTTGAAGCGACCGTGCCTTTCGATGAGTCTTTTACTGAGTCACTGCGAGAAGTGTATGTACAGATGCGCAACACCAATGACTTCCTGCCCGTGGGACGATTCAACATCGCACCGTACACGAAGAACGGGTCTAAGGAAACGAAAATCCAAATCACAATCGAGGTGGAATGATGTTGCCGATGGATGATGCTTGGGCTTTACTTAAGCGTCAAACTACTCTTGGTGAGTTTCACCCTGATTTTCCCAGTCCCTATGGTGAAGTCAAGTACTACCACGGAACTCCAAGTACAGATAGACTTTCATTCATGCGCACGGGCATCGAACCACGTAGTGACAACAACAATGCGGCATATGTTTCTGATGACCCTATGAGTGCAAGAGTCTATGCAGGTGGTAATGCATACACTGATGATTTTACACCGGGTATGTTGATTGGTGTTAGGGGTGAGCCGGAGGGATTAGGAGATGGCGAACACCGTTACTTTAGTACACCTCAAGGCATACCTCCCGAAAGATTGGTGAAATTGCCCAAGTCCTATCACGACCTAAGACCGGACAGGAAGGTATTGGAAGAGATGAATGAACGGATGGCAGGCATCCCAATCAGTGAATTGATGGCTGACGCCCCTGCGGAGTTCAGAAACTTTTGAGGTGAAACAATGGCAGGCAACCCACTTTCAGGACATACCAAGGCCAACATGACGCTCAGCGGCTCAGCGCAGCCTGCTGATGGGTTGAAGGACGGGGACCACATTCTCAGTCCAACGCTGACCAACTTCCTTGAGGGAATCCACGGCAACGGGATTCTGCTTGAGGAGGACACCGCGTACGGGGACGGGGACCGCGATGACCCTGAGAACCTACCCGGTGCGTGCAATCAGCAGACGAACTCCTACACGTTCCGCGTGCAGGGTGGACTGGCCGTTCTTGATGGTGTCCTGTATGCCTTTGCAGATGGACCCGGCAACAGTACGGACATCGTAATCAGCGCCTCCAGTACGAGCAAGACGGGTAGCCCTACGGCCCTGACGAGTGGACAAGAAGCACTGGTGGTCGTGTACCTGTCTGCTGACGACAACGCCAAGCACGTGTACTGGGAGATGGGCACGGCGGTCACGACGGCCTCCAATACCTACCCCACCACACCTTCTGCTTTCCTCAATACACCCGGCTCGTTGACCAACCGCAACACCACGGTGCTTGCTACGCTACGTGTTGTGTACAGTGCAAGTGGCGGTGACTACGACGTGAGTATCACCGAAATCAACGACAAGCGTACAATCTTGCGTCCAAGCCCTATTTACTTCAGTCCTGTTACAAGTGGAGCGGTTGCTGCAACTACGGCTGCAACGAACCCCGATGCGTTCCACTCCGGTGACGAAGCGGGTAGCCTTGCAGGTAGCCGTGTTGGGGCACTATGGCAATCGTACAACGCTGACGGTGACTCGCTTCTGTACTACTCGGCCAAGACAGACAGTAGCACCCGTCATACTCACGTGCTCGGTCCATCGAGTGTCAAGGCGTTGACGCCCAGTTCCACGACGACATTCACGTACGACGAGAGCAGCATTTTCGTCATTACACCCGGCTCGGCACATCAGTTCAACCCAAGCGGCACGTTCCCCAAGGGGCACATGGTGTTCGTCAGCAATCACGCAGCGCACGGTACAAACGGCATTACATTCGACAACGGTGGCCTTGGTAGCATCATCTTGGGCAAGGAGTCTGCACTCTTTGTGTACGACGGTAGCAACTGGAAGAGCGTCATTTTCGCAAGCGGTGCGACTTCGCCTAACGGTCATGGCGCAACAGGCATGGTGCAGTTGTCTGACGGTGGTGGTGGGTTCACAAGTGATGCCAAGTTGTTTTGGACTACCGCTTCGTCCACTCTTACGGTCAACGGCAAACTCACTGTAACTGGCCTCATTGACCCAACCGGTTTGGTCATTGACGAGAAAGCCAACGTTGCAGCCACAGGCCACACCACCGCAGCAGGCAAAGGCTTGCTTTGGGTCAAGAACGATGCACCAAATCGCCTCTATTTCACAGACGATGCAGGGACCGACAAGAAGGTGATTCATGCTACGGATAGCGTTACTGAACTCAGTGATGTGAGTAACGCCGGGTCGGGCATCATCATCTCCGATGCCGAACGCACGAAACTGACCAACATCGAAACGGCGGCAGATGTCACCGATGCAACCAATGTTAAGGCGGCACTTAACGGAATGAGTTTGTCTGACATCGGCTCACCTGCTGCCGCAGACCGCGTGTTGATTCAGGATGCAGATGATTCAAACAACATCAAGTATGCTGACTTCAGCGATTTTGGTGGTGGCTCAGGGACAGTCACAAGTGTCGCTACGACGGCACCCATCACAGGCGGCACAATCACTGCCACGGGTACAATCGGCATCAGCGCGGCCACCACAAGCGCAGCAGGGTCCATGTCCGCCGCAGACAAGACCAAGTTGGACGGCATCGCTGCAAGTGCTACGGCAAATGACACTGATGCAAACCTGAAGAATCGTGCTAATCACACGGGTACGCAACTTGCTGCCACCATCAGTGACTTTGCCCCCGCAATTGCTTCTGACCCAACAGTTGCAGCAAACACTGCTAAGCAGGGCTTTGTTGACCCACTGTACCTCACCGCTAAGGTTGGTACCAACACCAACGATGCGGGACTCACGGCAGGCACGTGGCACAAGGTTGAGTACTGGGACACGATTAGCAACAACACTCTCGCTCTTGACAGTGCCACAGATGGTGAGAAGTTCACCGTTGGCTCCGGGCAAGGCGGTCTGTATTCCATTCATGCGCAGGTGGGTTGGGTGGCCACAAACTCAACTTTGCCTTCATCGGGTACAAGTCCATACCAACTTCACGTTGCCATTTACGTCAATGGTTCTGTGGTGGTGAGACAGGGTTCTGCGACCTACGGAAGTCCTTCTGCGAAGACCGCGCCGATTTCGACAGAAATTGTGTTGGCTGATTCAGACTACGTTGAAATTTACTTCTTCGTTCGCAAAGAAGATGACACCAGTAATACTGGTACTCAACAACTACGCGGTGGAGAATACTGTCGTTGGTCCGTGCGAAGGATTGGTGCATCCTGATGAGTAAAACAATGCAAGAGGCCATTCAAGGCCAATACCCCACGCTTGACTTTGCTGAGTACGCGGTAGTCACCTCGTCCTCATCAGGGCAGACATACCATGCTGACCAGTGGCCTGCATCGGGCTTTGGTAACGCGCCTACACTCACTCAAGTGCAAACGTGGATGGCTTCATAGTCATTTTTCACGCCAAAAGTGACCGCATTCGCGGCATTCAAGCAACTTCAATTTTGTATTGGTGCCATTCAAATACATCGCTTGCAACCTATGCGGAATATGCCAGTGGCCGCAGCGACGGCACTTTGACTTCAACCGGTCAAGGAGTCTCCCCATGCAAGTCAGCCTCCAAGCAGTCCTCGCAAATGCCTTCAATCAGATGGCACTTCATGCAAGAGCGGCGGCAGACCAAGCACGCGGTCACTCCATCTGCCTCCGAGCAATGATGTCGTCAATACGTAGGATTGCGTTGCTGACTTCAGCGGCGCTCAAGACTGCCTGACGAACAAGCGCAGCGGGTTCCACCACCTGAGCCTCAAGCAAGTCCATCACACCACCATTGACCACATCGGGTCCGGCGAATGAGTTGCCGCTCATCAGTTCGTGGCGCATGTCAAGGATGGTGTTGAGGGGGTCGTGGCCTGCATTCTCAGCGATGGTGGCAGGAATGGACTCCAACCCGTCTGCAAACGCTTCAATGGCCATCTGAGCGCGTCCACCGATGGTGCTTGCGTGAGAGCGCAGATGCATGGCCATACGTGCGTAGGCGTTGCCGCCACCCACCACAACCATACCGTCACCCATGACGAGGGACACGACACCAAGGGCATCATCAAACCCGCGCTCCACTTCATCAAGCGTGTGCGTCGTGGCACCGCGCAAAACGAGTGTGGCCTCGTTGCTCTCATGGTCGTTCTCCACGAACAAGTACCACACGTCGTTATGTCGCTCGCGGCGCACCTGTGCCTCAATGCTACCTTCGACCTCACTGGGCGTCTGATGAATCGTAGCACCAGTGGCACGGCTGAGCGCACGCACGGTGGACTCAGGGGTACGGCGTACCACCATGATGTCGTGCTTCTTCAAGTACGCAGCAACGTGGTCGTTCACGCCGTCACGCACGAAGACAACGCCACCCTCGGGTAGCGCGTCCACAAGGTGCTTCGCGTCCGTGATGAGTGCTGCATTTCCGCCCTTCTTGTAGGACTGATACGCATTCGCATCCATTTGCACCTGCACGTTGTCCTCACCCTTCTCATGGTCAAGACCGGTGTTGATGAGCACGATGTGACCGTAGCCATCAGACTCACTCTCATGCACGTAGTCCTTGTTGACAATGATGCCACCGTACAGGTATGAGTCTTCAATGGAGCCACCGGGGAAGGACACGACCTTGACGCTCTCAGCGTCCCCGCCTGCTTTGCTCACGGCTTCAACGCACAGTTGCGACACTGTGTCAATGGACGATTCCAACGTCTTGCCGGTGATTGCAGTGCGTGCAACCCACGAAAGCACGTCCTTGCGGTAAAGCGAAACGTACTGCTCAAGATGTTCCACTGCCATTTGAGCGGCCTCATGGTACCCACGGCAGATGACGTTAGGATGCAGCCCCTTCTCAAACAGGGCTTCTGAATTACCGAGCAGGGCACCCGCAAGCACAACCGTACTCGTAGTACCGTCGTAGCACAGGCTTTCCTGCGTCTTGGCAATCTCGGCAATCATCTTGCCACCGGGATGCGACACGTCCAGTTCACGGAGAATCGTCGCACCGTCGTTTGTGACGATGACGTTGCCGCCACCATCAACCATCATCTTGTCCATACCCAACGGTCCCAGTGTGGACTTGACAGTTTCAGCAACCGTCTTTGCCGCCCTGATGTTGTGTACTTGCGCCTTGCTTTTGTTTGGTTCTTCACTCACCATTCCACCTCCAAATCAATCACTTCCCCTGTCTTCATGACACGGGAGCGAATATAGCCGTTCGATTTACCGAACGTGTACAGGTCGTGCGTCAAGCGTGCGTCACTGAGGCAGTACTGTGCCACCTCGTCATACTTGCCTGCACGCCATGCTTCAGGTGCATCGTGGCTGCTCATCAGTTTTGCATCCGAAAGCGTGTGCTTTACCAAATCGCCAAGCGAGGATTGCACACCTCCCTTTACGGTCATACCTGCTTTTTGCACAAGCAACTTGGTGTCCACAATGGCATCGGACTTGCCAAGCAAGTCACCCGCAGTCCAACAGTCCAAAGCGTCACGCAGAACAGGCAGGTCAAACTTGCGAATGTTGTGTCCAAGGATGACGCCGCCATCTTCGACGTGCTTGGTGAGGTCTTCGCCCAACGTTCGTGGGTGTAGGTCTTTGACCGTAGCATCAACATCAACGGCCTTGTTGCAGTACACGTTGCCTACGGCTCCATCCCACGTTGCAACCACGGTCGGCTCAAACGATGCAGTCTTGTCCCAACCACCAATCTCGTACGAGTAGTTGCCTGTTTCAATGTCCAATGCAAGCACATCACTCATGAAAACACCACCCTGTAATTCTTCATCACTTTGTTGGCTGCGTTGATACATGACTCGCAAGCAAAATACTGAGCCACAGGCTCACCATGTGTGGTCACTTGAGTGACCTCTATCAACTCTTCGTTGAGCAGGTACTCATCTTCACACGGGTCACCCGCTGAACCCCAGTACTTGACGCGAAACTCACAACGCATTAGGCATCACCCTTCCGTCGTAGGTAAATACGACCGCCGCTCTTCTTGGCGCTGAACAACTTGGAACCAAAGTCCTTGAAGTGACGCTCAGCCGAACTCTTGGAAAGACCGGTGGCACTCATGTACGCTGCCACCACGTTCTGCTTCCTACGCCATCCGTCACCCATGCCTTCAATCTCATACTGCTGACAGACGTTGTATGCGCTCACCATGTCGTTGAGCAACTTCTGCTCCTTGTTCTTGTTGCCACCAATCTCCACGGAGTCCTCAAGCCATGAGATGAGATTGATGAACAGGTCGAGCAGAATTTCATGCGCCATGTCCACGTGGTGTGCTTGAATCACGTCACTACGCTCAAGCACGGCCATGTGAAGTGAAAAGATACCGAGGTAGTTTTCAATGGCGGGTGTGAACGAGGCCACAATTTCAGACATGGACGGGTCCATGTCACGTAGCAGGTCGTACACCTCCTCAGATGCCTGATGCAGTGCAATCTCGTAGTTTTCATCAGCAGTGAACATGTCCCACATATGAGACTGCACCAATTCTTCTTTCTCGTCCTTGTGCATTTCGTCCCACGTGGTGAATGAAATTTCAGCAAGGTTCAGCAACTTGTCCCGCACCCACTTCTGTGTTTCACGGAAGTACTCGTACAGGTCTTCGCGCGAGTACTCGGTCGTTACCGGCTTACGATAGAAGGTACTGAGGCGCTTCATGCTCACGCCTTGCCGCTCATCCATGTCCCAGTGCTTCCAGTACAGGAGAACACGTTGGAAGATACCTTTGGTTAGCACGTACTCTTTCACACCCTTGGGAGGGTATGTCGTAATCCACATGGACACACTCGACTCAGCCTCGACCTTGTTCCCCTTCATGTGCTTGACAAGCGTGTTGTTACCGCTGCCGACTGGGTTGCAGGCGGTTTGAAGGTACAGGACTGTCTCCTGACTGTGCTTACCGGGGTTGAGAATGATGGAACCTTCATCGAAGTTGATGGCCTTGCGACCTGCGAGCAACCCATCAATGGTTTCGTAATCACCTGTGGGCTTACCATCATCGTCCAACACGGCTTCCGTCGAGCCAATCAGCCCTGCGTCTGTACCCGATGCGAACAACTCGATGGGCACTTCAGCATGCTCGCAGATGTCACTGATGAAGTTCCAAGCAATGGACTTCCCTGTACGTGACGGTTGAATCCAAAACACGTGTACTCGGGGGTCAAGGTGCGTGTCACCGGTAGGAATGCGAACGTAGGGCAGGATGGCTTGACCCTGCACGAAGAAGAAGGACAGGAGGCCCGGTACCTCGTTCTTCATCGAAGTAAGCGAGAAGTGGTGCAGATATGCATTCAAGATGTCATGCTTCTGTACTGCCGTGTAGTTTTTCGGTTCCATTGAATCTCCTCCATTCATCTTCCCTTTGGTTGGTTAAATACCTCGGCGGACCTTTCGCTCCTGTTTGACGGCTTCTTCACTCGTCAGTACGTTGGTGAGAAGTCGTCGGCGTGATTCACCGAAACCCTTCACCTGCTTCAGTGACTCGGGGTGCGCCATCTCTTCGATGCTACCACACTTGTCGAGTAGCCTTTCTGCAATCTCACGCCCAATGCCCGGTATGGCCATCAACATGTCCATGCGAATGTCGTTGGATGATACACGGCGTAGCGCGTGGGCACCGTGCGCACTGGCGGGCTTGTGCAACTTGTCGTGCAAGCGTACGATGAACGATGCAGCCTCACTTGTATCAGTGGTGTACAAAACCTGACACTCAAAGTCAGCCATGATGCGAGCAAGCGTGCCCATCAGTTCGTTTTGTACACGCGAGTAGGACACCTTCTTGCCTGCGGCCTTGGCTTGGGCGAGGTACTTCTGGACCGAGCCGTGGACGACGAGGAAGAACCGCTCAAAGTTGGCATCCATGTTGTCCAACTGACGCCACAGGTGACCGCTATGCGACGACATGAACAGGTCGTTGATGCTCTTGGCCTCAACCAACGCGCCGCCCAGTTGGTAGTCACCCACCACAAGGGACTGACGTACGACAACGAGGCCACTCTTCGCGGCTTTACGTTGCACTGATTCGCACAACATACCACGCTCATTTGAGTCAATGATGAGGTCAGGCTTCGGCATCAGTCAACCCCCCAGTAGCCTTTGTGAAGATGACAAGTTGAGTTTGGTTTAACTGCGGTTGTGGTACACCGTTTCTTTGTTTTGTGATTCATGGCCGAGCACTGTGTTGCTCCTGCGTGACGACTGCAATAACCATTCTTTTCGTTGGCCCAGTAATTGCAACGACCCCTGTTGTGAGGGCGTTGACCTTTACATCTCCATTCTTCAGAAGGCGGCTCCGAGCGACAGGAAGAACAAACAAATGTTGTCTCATCATGTTTGACTGCCTTACGAATACCCCACGTACCGCACAGAACACATTTCATTCGCGGCATCAGATGTCCCCCGTTCCGTCGTAGTACTTGCACTTCCCCATGCAATACCCTTCTTGATACAGGGTAGCACACGTTGCGCTTGAGTAGCCCGTCATCACGATGCTGCGTACCTGCTCGTCGGTCTTCTCAGGCTTGTAGTCAACCCAACCCTGTTGCGCAATGAATGAGTTGATGGTCAGCACATGCTCCTCCTTCTCTTCGTCCGTGATACGCCAATGCGGGAAGAACATGCGAAGGCGGTCTGCAAGGTAGGAGGCGAAGTGGTATCGCTCCCTGTGCGTAGGGTTGCCCCCACCCATCGCTCCCTGTGCAAGACAGGGCAGCACGTGAATATCAGACAGACTGGTGGTCGGTAGGCTCACCGGCTCAAGGTTCATCATCTGCTTGAGCACCGACTCCTTGACCTCAAACGTCACCGGTGTGGTACCGAGTGGTATGTAACCTGAGTGTGGTTCCATTGCCAGTTCCATCAGGTCGTCATATGAGGCTGAAAGAATCTGCTTGCTCGTCAACGGTACACCCCAACAATCACGACGAGCGTTGTACGAGTTCGGTATGCGAATCATACCGCTTGTGTCGAATGCCACAGTCGGGTCGTTGCAACGCAGCACACCAATGTCCTGCTCCCACTGGTTGATGAGCAAGCGTCCAGTGTACTTGATTTGAGACAACTCACCACCTGACTCGGGTTCAAGCGTGCGGTCAAGCGGAATCCAAACGTGGAAGCCACCACCGCTGAACCACACGAAGTGCTTGGTGTCGTGGCTCATCAGATACCTGTGCAACCTGCGTACTTCATCGTGCGGCTTGTCGAACGATACGTCTGCACCCTTAGCCTTGAAGTCCTTGCAGTCGAAGTCCATGACGAAATGATGGATGAGTGGGGTGTTGTAGTCCACACGGTGATGCTTCGGGGCAGTCGTCTTGTTGTACCCGTACGCCGTCATGTACACGTTGCCTGAACCACTCTTGCCGTTCCAGTACGACTCCAACTCTTCAGGCGTACGCACGATACGTCGCCACCCGCGTTCCCCGTTGCTTGGTAGTTCAAGCACTTCACGGGGAAAGTCGAGTGGTACGAACGTCACGGTATCACCACTTGTTCATCAGGTCGTCAAGGTTAGACTCCAACATCTCCACCAGTTCACTACGCTTTGATGGCTTGAGCCATGACGGGTGTACCGTGTAGTGAACGTCGTTGAAGTAGGTTGGCCCCTCGTTTTCATCGAGCCATTGGTCAAGGGTGTGCTGCTTGTACACAACGCGCACGAATGGCGCACGGTTGGGCAGCAGCCCCCGTGCGCTTGAGGTCATGACCCGCACCCTGTTGGGCGGAGTGATGCGCTCTCGTAGGCGCTCTTCAATTTCATATGCAATGTCGTTCATTCTGCTCTCTCCAATTCATCAAGGTATTTGTCTGTCACTGACCAAAAATCGCAATGCTCATGAAATGAACACCAGTTGCATTTCATCAACTGCTCTTCCCACGGAAGCACGTTCCCCTCCTTGTCGCGCTTGGGCCTACCGAGCCACGGGTTGGGTGGGAAGTCCATGTTCACGTGAGCAGTAACGAGTTTCTTCAGTGCGTTCTCAACACTGGTGAGTGTACGTGTTTTGACTTCCTCGTACACAAGAGCGTTGCGTTCACCATCTTTCTCAGCACCACCGGGAAACTCCCATCCCCAGTGAGAAATAGGCAGAAACTCAGCGTGTGGACTGTTGTTCAGGAACATCTGATAGAAGCCCATTTCCTTGCGCATCTTCGTCAGACCATTACTGTTCTTCCACTTACCCGTCTTCAGTTCCATGAGTGCGAAAGTACCGTGTCCCGTGTAAAAGATGGAATCAATGAAACCCGACAAGTGAACGGGAATGTGCTCTCCCTCCACTTCGACATAACGGTTGGCGTGTACGTGTGCTTCAACGGACACGGGACGCCAGTTCTTCACCCCACCATGGATGAGGCGTTGGTACTGCCACTCCAACCATTGGAGAATCTGCTCCGGCTCACCTAACACGTACGGCTCAGGCGGCTCAGGAGTAGCATGAGTGTAAAACAACTCGCGGGCCTCTTCGGTCTTCCCGTTTTCGTGAAGGTTCACGACTTCTTCCTCGGCATTAAAATCAGCCCAAAAGAACTCAACGAAGTCGTGGACGTTAGAACCACGGGTCATGGCATCGTTCTGCTCTTCTTTGATGCGCAAGAATCGCTTGATGTAGTACTGTTGTGAACACCAACCGTAGTCGCTAAGGCTTGACTTGGAAATGCGGAGGATGGAGCCGTCTTGGTCGTTGGGGTTCCAGTCGTACCTGCTACGGCGGTACCACTCGGCCTCCTCAGTGTGACCTGTTTCGGCCTCGTACTCGTCAATGGACTGGCGACTATCATCACCCGTAGGGTTCCACCTCACACCTTCACCCCATCGTACTCGACGTGTTCACAGGGTAGGCAGATGTGACCGATAGGTACAGTCACGTTCTTAGGGCGCAGGTAACACCTACGCATCAACGCCTCACATTTCGGGCAATAGACGTACGGTACACGACCCATTACTCCCTCACCTCGTCCATCAGACGCTCAACGTACACGGCGGCATCCATCAGTTCCTCTTGCAAGTGCTGAAGCCACGCGAGTAGGTCAAGGTCATCACGCTCCATCGTGACTCCGTACTTGGCTTTGCCGACATCTGCGCGGCTGCGAATCTTGGCGATGACGCGCTCTTCAATGTCACTCATATCAAGCCCTCACGGGTAGGGGGAACAGGCGCGTCTGCTCATTGGGTAGCGTGTCACCGAACTCACTGAGTTTGGTCTGTCGCGTTTCAACACCACCGCAACACTGGCAGTAGCGCACCTTCGGCGGCTCCACTTCAGTTTGCATTACTTTCTTCCACAGTTTCCACTTCATTGTATCACCACATTTTGACAGGCACACGACGTGCCGTGACTGCATCCAAGTCCCATTCCATGTTCTTGTACACGCTTTTCAACTTCGCACCAATCCACTTCTCAACGAGTGTGGACCACGCAATGTCGTAGCCCTCGATGTCAAGCGGTTCCGCTTCTTGATTCTGCACGGCCACTACGGGTGTGGCCGCATTGCCATCAGGTACACCTTCAACGTACACCCAACGCACACTGTCGCCCTTGCTGAAACGGGTACCCATGTACTCGTTGGCATAGATGGCCGCACGTGCAGGGTTGGGCACACTGTTCTCATAGGCACTCGGGGCCTTGCTAATGCGTCCTGATGAGCACGCATCAATCACGTCCACCTCACCACGATACACACTCATGACCTGTGGTCGGAGCAAAGCATGTACCTCCTCCTCGCTCTTGCCTGAGCCTACGGCGTACAGGGCCTCCTGAAGAATACCCTTAGCGAACGCCGGAGTGTTCGACGCCTTGAGTGCGTAACCGGTGACCTTCAACTTCCCGGCCTCGTCTTCAGGCCATGACTTCACACCGAAGTTTCTGTTCTTGGTGTCAGCAGTGAACCAGTACGGGAAGTATGCTTCCAATTCAACGTCGAGATACTTCATCCCCATTTCTTCTTGAGCCACTGTGGTCAGGTGTTCAGCCAACCACTCAGCCTTGTCGAATGGGACTTGAATGTAACATGAGTCGGTGTGACCCGCAAGACCGGGGTAGCCCAGTTCCTCGCTCTTCTCAACGAGCATGGAGCATGAACGGCGTCCGAGGTAAGTGATGGACTCAGCGATGGGCTTGGACACCCATCCTCCTTGAAGCATCGAAAGCGCAGCCATGCCATAGATGGCGTTGACTGAAACTTTCACTGCCATCTGAAGCATGTTGTAGCCCAGTGCCACATCGGGGTCGTCTGCTTCCTTCATCAGACCCTTGTAGTGCTTACGCAGGTCGAGCAGTTCACGCACGACCTTGGGGAGAATACCCTCCTTGGATTGGTCCCAGTGGTACACACCGCCTGAGCCTTCGACAATCATGCCCTTGCCGTCCACCTTGGGTGGAACGTTGAGTGTGATGGTGTTGTCGTTGGGTGCGTCACACAACGTCGTATAGCATAGATTCGCTGAGAGGATGATGTTGGGGTACAGGGATGCGAAGTCAACCAAGGCGACACCTTCACGGCGTCCGGGGATGGGTTGCATGACCCACCCTGCCTCAATCTCGGGGCGGTTCTCCTTCCACGTGCTCTTGGCCTTCAGGTGTGTGCGACGACCGACGAGGCCACGGAAGTAACGGCTGACGTTGTGGGTGCTTGCGAAGTCAATACCTGCCACCCGTTGCAACGCAAGGTGGAAGTCGGTGCAGTGCAACTTCTCATCACAGTCGCGCAACAACGTGGTGTCCACCAAACAGTAGTCCACGAAGTCATCGTAGTACTCAGCCCAACCGTTGTGAACGGTCATGCCTTCAATGTCGTTGGTCAACTTGCCCTCAAAGCCGAGTGCCTTGGCGAACCAGTCCAACTTGCGGGACTCCGCCTGTCCGCGACCTGACTTCTGCCACACGCCCTCAAACCCGCTGCCGCTCGTCCACGGTGCAGCAGTGTCGAAGCACAGACGCCCCTTGATGGGCTGAGTCGTGGGATTGCCCATGATGTTCTGATACCCAACACCGGGCTTGGGTGGGTACATGATGCCGAG
>Ga0209645_1000274_pt1 | contig 27674 bp, 40 predicted proteins | sample ETNvirenome_6_30_FD_184070 | JGI IMG/M metagenome (GOLD analysis project Ga0209645, IMG submission 184070) | Marine viral communities from the Pacific Ocean - ETNP_6_30 (SPAdes) (version 2) | ecosystem: Environmental > Aquatic > Marine > Oceanic | place: Pacific Ocean | collected 2013-06-19
GTAGTTTGGTCGCCAGTTGCACCACTAATCTTGTAGTAGTTACATTTAACAACTTCTTTAATTGTTGAAGCTGAAAAAGTCTCTAGTAGTACATAGTTTGTACCGTCAAGACTGCCGAATAGAGAAACATTGGTGTCTCCCTTTACTACTTGGAACACACCGTTGCCGTATGTGCTGTGCATTGAAGGCGAATACGCCGTTCCAACTGCCATTTCTACTGTTTTGCTTGCCATTTTTAGTAAACCTCAGTGTCTAGTACGACTAACAGTGCCGTAAAAAGTAATAAAAAGTAATAAAGCGATTCCATCGTGGAGTGGTACATTTGCAGAATGCCCAACATTCCGCCCATCCAGACCAAGTGTAAGGTCATAGTAAGCAGCATCGCTCTCCAGTCCGTTCGCGTCAATTCCTCGTAGACTGAACTGGACGTCAACTTCGCCATTGTGTAGTTCTTTATCAGAAAATTCCACAAAAAAAGTGCTTTTTTTGCCATTTTCCACCGTTTTTTCGGAAAAACTTTGGTTTGTAACCCATTCTAGCACAAATTTATCAATATCTTGTCCATTTAGTATGGTATCAGTGCGTGGGTTTAATAAAACTTCGGAGCTAATTTCTGCGTCGAAAGCGATATAGTAAAGGTCATTCATCTTCTATTTCAGTGTTGCTCAAGACCAATGTTATTTTTGCCCACTCCATCGCACCGACAATCTCACCGTATGTAAGCAAACCCTTCTCGGCGTACTCATCGATCAGTTCTAGTATGTCATTATAGAAGTCATCGGTTGCTGCATTGCGGTAGTTATACCTGTCGTGCTTGGCTATATCTTGTACGTCGGACATCATAACCTCTCAGTTGAACGTCTTACCTCACCTTTATCTCTATCTAGGACGAGTAAGCACATTGATTGACCACTAACGTAACCGCTTGAATCGTGCCATGCGTCACTGGGTGGTAGACCTGCGAAGCTCTCCGTTATTGTTTGCCCGTAAGTTTCTGCGCTTATCTGTTTGGAATGGATATGACCATGCCAGCAGTAGCGGTGTTCGCTTGCACCCCAGATTTCGGGATAACGACCTGCAAAATACTCTGCCATTTTGTTGTGTTTGATAGTGTCACCATGTGTAACCATGAATGCGGTCTTGCCATGTTGATATACCCAACACACTGCCGGGGACATTTCTATAGTAACTCTTTTATTGTTGCGCCAGTAAGCAGCTTGTTGTGCCTTGAGCGCCATACTAGTGATTGCATCGTGATTTCCACGACAATGACGAACTATGACCTTGTTGAAGCGTTTCAGGGCTTCTTCTACGATGAATGACATAACCTCTAGCCCGATTAGGAAAACATGCTCTAGTCGTCCATCTGTGTCTAGTGGCGTACCTTTAGTAGTAGTCCCGGTGTAAGTATCGGCATGGTAGTAGTCGCCTAACTGATTAATAACAATGGTGTCGCACTCTGGCGCATTGTTCATCAATCTCAAGAATACATCTTTGTGTCTGTTTGCAGCTATCTTACAGTCGTAGTTCTCACCAGATATGTCATCGTGAGCTAACATACCGAAGTGTGCGTCACCGATATTAACTACCGCTAATTCTTGATCTTTTAGTTTCTTTTTTGGTTTCGGAATGGAAGGGGATTTGTTTTCGTGGTCTGCTAAGAACTCATCTAAGGCGTTTTTTATATTTTCTAGCTGTTCTTCTTGCTTTAGATTAGTTTTTACCCACTGCTGTTTTACTTGACCATCTTGCGCATAAAGTGTGGAAGTGCCTTTTACTACATGGGTCGATGGTGCGGCGTGGATCATATCGTGTTCAGGTGAGTAGCCTTGTTGTTGCGCTCTTTTGATAACTACTCTTTTATGTCCCTGTACTGTCGATCTTGATAGTCCTAATAATTCCGCCGACCTTGCTTCCGATATACCTTGTAGGTATAGCTCAATTACATCTTTTTGTCTGTTTGTATTGCAGTAATCGAGTAATTTATTGTCCATATCACCACTTCGTTTTGTGTGCCCAGTACCGGGCTGACATTTTACTGGGGTTGCTATCCTGTGCGTCGTGCCTAGCATAGTAAGATTTCCGTCTAGCTTTTTCCTTTGCTGTTTTAGGATTCTTTCCAGCGCCAGTTACACCTTGCTGACCAAAGCGTATAGTCTTGATCTCGTCACCTTGTTTGGCAACGACAACATGACTTTTTGTTTTGTGTCTTGGTGTTCGCTTTGGCTTATTAAATCCACTTACACCAGCACGAATCAAGCTAGGGTGTCTTTTCATAATGGGCTATCGTTTATCTTCGCAATGCGCGAACGGACGTTTTCAAGCGATTTTTCCAACCTTTCAAGTTGTGCTTGCAGATTATTAATTGTGCTTTTATTGACGCTAACGCTGCTTTGGATTTCACTTGTACGACTTTCAATGTCGCTTGTATCCGTAACTTCAACATTTTGTATTTGATTTTGAACATTATGCAAATTTACCTCAAGTGTTGTTAATCTGCGTTCTAAAACTCTTATTTCTTCTACGTTGTAAAGTTCTGCCATTTTATCTTGTAGTGTTGCGACCTTGTTTTCTGTCATCCCGTAGTTAGCCGCAGCACCACCAATAGCAGTAAATAAACCTGCCCATGTTGCTACTTGCTCTACTTTCATCGAAGTGTTACCTCGTTATAAAACTCCATATCTGTATGTTGAAAAAACTCTGACTCTACTTGTATAGACTGTAAACCCCAATCAACATTTAAACTATTGTTAATGGTACTTGCAACAAAGTCAACATTATCATAGAAGGCTTGCACTGTGTTTGTTGCTTGCGTAATAAAAGTTGTACTCTCGATGATTTCACCGTTGTACTGCTCTAGCATGTTTTTTGTTCTACTAGAATCTACCATCGTATCTATACTAGCGTTGAATTTTTGTACATCACCGCTATTTATTTCACGCAAACCGTTATCTGTTGCATAACCTTCTAATTGTATTTTGCGACTTTCATCTGCACTTTCTATTTCTTCAGCTATAGCAACTACCGATGCGATTTCTTGCGCTGCATCTATTGCATCATCTTTTGCTTGTGCGAATACAACTTGCTGCTCAAGGATGTTTTCTTGAAGAACTAAGTTAGTGAGATATTCTTGTGTGGATTCTTCTAATGCTTGGTTGTAAGCAGTGTTAAATGTTTCGATTTGTTCAGGGGTCAGGTGGTACTCATAACCTGTGTTTGGGTCAACGATTGTTGAAGCGCCAGTTTCCATGTTCGCAACCATCTGCGAAATGAAGCCGTTTAGGTTATCGTTTATGACTTGATCTATAGTTGCTGCTGCGTCCTGAAGCTGCGTCTGGCTTTTTGCGGTAGACATCAGGCTTATCAGGAACAGTGTCAGGGCGATTCTTGTAAAAAGTGTATGCGTTTTCACTTATAAGTCCTTGGTTCGTTGGGCAAGGTGTACCGCTATTGTAAAGCGCCCACCATACCCGGTGATCTTGACATAAAATAGACACCGCCCCGACCTTTAAACCAAGTGCCTGTAGTTGCTTACTTAATTTCAATAACTCGCAAACCGGGTCGCTTGCACTTCTACCAAACGATAATCCTAGTACCTGCGTCTGTACACCTGTCCCACTCGAAACTGAACAAACATCCTGCGAGTAAGTAGGCGTTGACGGAGAAACCGCCGTATTGGCTGGTATCCCGTCTTGTGTTACTTTTGTCTCACTACTGTTATCTATGATTTCAGCTTGTTGATTGCTGCCAAAATCACCTACTGTAGCTTCATTAGCTAAGTTTAATGGCGAGAGTAGCAACAACGCCAAAGATAGCAAGACCACCCGTAATAATGATTCCATATAGCCCCATTACCATATTTTCTATTTTTGCAAACTTTTCTTTTCCATCACCAAGTTGACGCTCGATGTTCTGGTAGCGTATAGCACATTCACGTTCATGCGCTCTTAACGCTTGTAGTTCTTGTCCTTCATTTATCACTGCTACTGCTCCCAAAATAGAAGCTAGTAACTGCGCTGACTATGCCACCCATATAACCTAGGACTAGGGAAACAGTTGTTTCTGAACTGCTTTCATTAGGGAAAAAGGTAACACTAAAAATATAACCACCGAAAATAGCAAAAGCAGCAATAGCAAGTATCCTAGGTGTCCAATCAGCCGCGAAAGCCTTGCGAGCATTTTGTGCATCTGCCGTTTCCAAAGCAAAAACATCGACTTCCAACTCCGCCAACCGGGTTTCAAACTCAAGTTCAGCTTTTTTAATCTCTGTAAGCTGCTCTGGCGTAGCTTGTTGTAAAGCTCTTTCAATAGATTTTTCATCGGTCTTACATCCCAGTACACTAGCGATTGCGGTAGCTGCTGTGCCTGCTAACGGTCCACCTAATGCTGTCGCCATTGTTGGCGCTACTGCACCGATTATCTGCTTAATGCTGTCAAATTTCATCGTCCTGACCTTTCAACTGCTTCTAACTCGAACGGATTAGCTTCATAACCTACTTTAAAATGCCACCGTATGTAACTGATATAAAAGCGAAACCACCCTAGTCTTTTGACCTGCTGCACATGAACTAACTCGTGTGGCATCCAGTAAACTAACGCTGGTTCGTCTTTGTAAAATATGAACGGGTACAAAGTAATCGCTTCACAACGACATATCTTAGTGATCAACGGGCTGACAATATGGTGAATCCTCACCGATTATCGCCTACATACCTGTTCGGTCTACTGTCAATATGTAAAAAACTGTTGTAGCGAATATAGCTAATGGTCTTGTGCTCTTTCTCTAGCAATTTAACGGCGTATTCTTGATCATCACCGTCAATACCTAAGTCCATAGCTGTACCCATCCATTCCCCATTATTCAGTCTAGGTAAATGCCAGCTTGCAGAGGCACCCCCGACTGCCTTGTTGTGATCTACACAACGACATCCAGAATTCACCCGAATAGGCTTATCTAAGTGTGCTCGTATTGCATCTGCAGCTTCTAGCGTATTTTCATTCATACGCGAAAAACCACAACCGCACTTGCACTCGTACTCGGCTGAATCAAAATATATACTCATAGGGTTGACTATAGCAGAAAATTACGCTTCGCCCAATCTTTGCGCGTGTTCTTTTATTTCTTTTTTAAGTTCGTCCAGTAAGTCTCTGTATTCTGGTGTGCTTATTTTGTGAACATCTTTCTTTGTTGCCAGCATTTCGTCTACAAAATCCATGCCAAACTTCTCTTGCATGAACTTTGTGTAAGTTATTTGTGCTGTGCCTGTAGTCATGCCAAAGCCGTTGCAGCCTTTGCATTGTGCCCAGATGTTACATTGTTCTAATGCCCACCTTGAGCTATGACCTTTGCTTATAAAGTGTCCACCATCCATGTTTTTGTAGTGGTCCACCTTGCCACAAGTAACACAACTACAATATCCATTGTCGTCTGCATCACGCATACGAGCTAGTTTCTGTGATAATACTAGGGCTTCTTTTCTTAATTTAGCTTTAGATTTTGCTTTCGGCATTAAACCTTACCACTCATCTTCAAGTCCCAGTATTCACCACTGGCTTCTAGTACACATCCACGTTCTGCTGCGTAGTTTTGAACGAACTCCATGAAGTTGAACATCGACCCGGTTGATAAATCTTTAGTTGACTGCATTTGTGGCTTTGCTGGCTCACCTGTAGCCATATTGATAGGGATGTATATCATTTCGTCATCAGATGATTCGACGTAATACAGCGCCTTCAAAGTTAGTTTCCAGTCTTTAAATTGTCTATCGGTGACTTCTTTGGGTTTACATTTGTGGTCGTGAGCCGCCCATTGACGCACCCACATGTGGAAAAGGTTGTTTTGCGAGAGACTTCTTTGTCGTCCAGACTTGTAGCTGAATATAAGATACTTATCTTTTTTGTACTGTTCATCGACGAAACTTATGAACTCTTTGTAACTGTGTTCGTTATTGACTATCCATGCGCTGCCGTTCATTTCACCACCGTTAGACCTTGCGTCCAGCTAGTATCTGTAAGCCTTTCAAACGCTTGTGGTTTTGGTTCTGGTCTACGGTTTTGGAAATACTCTAGTCTAAAACCTTGCCAACCTGCATCGATGGTTTCTGTGAATATATCTTCTACTGACATACCTGTTTTATTGCTTATTGTTACAGCTTTTTTAACAAGTCTTTCCATAGAAGCCTGTGTAAGTCTAGCCCGTTTGTTTATTCTGTGATCTATAAACTCTTTTGCTATATCCTGATCAAGATTTATAACTGTTAAATCTATATTCTTATACATATTAGTCTCCACTTGTTTCAGACAATAGTAGTCATTTAGAGGCAGTTAGGATACCCCTTTTAAAAAATCTAATTGCTCCGATAGAAATACAGTATCAAGGAACATTTTAGCTTCAATGCTTGGCTGCCTAAACCCACCCCGGTATCCCGTTGCCCTTGTTTGTCCCCGCCTCTAAAGGTGGTATCTCTATCTCGTGTTCACTTTTACGGATTGCGTTATTTTTACTAGAAACGCCACGCGATTCAAAGCTAGTTTAAAGCGGTGGTAGGAATACATCAAAGGGGATATAATGTGCTCGTCGATATGACGGTAGACATCTTCCTCTGTTGGATGTTTGCCTAAATGGTGCTGTTACACCGCTTCGACATTTTGAGAAAGCAGCCTGTAATGGGCTGCTAACTCAATAATTTCTTTAGACTATCAAAATGGCACGTCATCGTCCATAAAATCATGTCCGATACTCGATTCTTTTTTTGGCTGTTCTTTAGCCTGTCCTTGGCTGTCTGTGATTTCACTAACCTTCAAAGACATATACTTACTACCACTCTTAGCTGTGTTTAACCACGCCGCCAGATAGAAGTCCTCACCACGAACATTGATCTTGCCCTTATAAACTGGGGCTTTCTCGTTGTCCTTCTGGTCGTTTTTAAATAAAACGCCTTTATTTGAATTATCGTACATTTTTCTTCTCCGTCTTGGTTGATTTCATTTCTTCTTCAAACACTTTCTTAAAAATTGCATCCCAGTTTGCGCGATACTGTGCATCGCTTATTTGCGGCTTTCTGGGTTTGTCACCTTTGCCGCCATGTGTCTTACTCATATTCACCCCTTTCTCTTAGCATTTCTTGGTGTGCTTCTATAGCTCTGCGCTTTTCACATGCAGACTTATCAGCCAGTTTATTGCGCTTTTGCTGGTGACAACTAACACACGCTGAATAATTAGGCGCTTGCCATAATCTTAAATACTCACCGCATTTTGGACATGGCTTATCAGCTATAAACCTTCGCGAAGCACCGATGATCGCAGAATGATGTTTAGCATACGCTTCTCCACGATAATCTAAGTCAACTGGCTTAAACTCTTTACTGCTACCCATTGTAACCTTCTTTGATTAGTTTTCGTTCAGCAGTTGTAAAACAACCACCCTTCGATGTTGCTAACCATAGACTATATTGATCTGCCTCTGGTAGCTCTCTAAATGCTTCCTGTGCGTAAGCAACATTCTCTTTAGTTGGGTCCTCGAGTGTTACTTGTATTGCTCGTACGCTTTCTACGTTCCGCATGAGAGCATCTGTGAACTTCATCATACGTTCGTAGATTTCTTTCTGCCCTTGTTGGCTGATAGCGTTCACAACTTCATCAGCACTGGCTATTTCTGTACCACCCATGCCCAACATGGCTAAACATCGACCCACTGCGCTAGTCTCCGCATTTTCTAATGCGCTAGTCTTGTTGATATTCGTACTGCCACGTTCTTCTTCTGCGTGACCCGTAGCTATCACACGACCCTCGTCGTCTTTAATTGTGGCTTTTACCATCACCAGTTCCGCAGCACTAAGTATTTCTGTGCTGATTTCCCAGTCAGGGTGTGAAACTCGGAAGTCTGCTACACGCTTACCAACTGTTCTGTACTCTTTACCATGAATTTTAACTATACCCGTATCGCTCATCTTGCTCTCCTAAAATGGTAACTCATCTGTTTTTTTGCCTGTGCTATTACGCCAGACCCGTTCTTGCATAGACTGCATTTCATAATCCCACTTGGCTTTACTACCTTCCAAAGCATAGCCGCAGTTATTACATACGTCGTTCATAGCTAATTCAAGCAGCCACATTAAATAATCTTGCTCATCTATAGCTGACATTTCATCGCCACGAGTATCTTCAATACTTGCTTCTAATGCCATTTCTTTTACTTTCATAGTAGGTCTCCGCATATTTCTTCGGCTGGCACACCGCAATCACGCGACAATCTTATCGCACTCTTAGCACCTGCACCGTTCGTTCTATTAGACCAATGCGTAACTGTTGCCCGGCTAACACCTGCCGCCTTTGCAATAGCTGCTTGGCTACCGTAATGCTTCAATAACTTCTTAAATACTGATTTTTTCACTTACTCCCCCATCGGCACTTCGCCGCTAATGCTAATCATAATTGAACCTTTACCATGACCACGACCAACTACTAATCTGCCGTTGTCCATGAATCTGTCTATTTTTACTACATTATCAGACCACTCTTTTAATGCAGCTTCGCGTGTAGCGTATACATAGGTAAGTGGCTCGATACCCGTTTCCCACCAATAAGTAATAATATGTACCATGATCTTCTCCGCTTGTTAAGTACACTGACCATATTAGCAGAATGACTTGTTAAGTCAACTAAAAATAATTGTTGACATACCGCATAACTGCGCCTAATATACTTATGAAAGTTAAGACAACTAACCAACGGAGAGCAATATGTTTAAAAAATTACTACTACCATTAGTTTTAGCTATTAGTGCTAACACACACGCGCTTACAGTAGAGCAATTTTCAATATTAACAGAAGGAGATTATCGTCAAGGCACTATCATGTATCTGGGTGGTGTAAACGATGCAGTAAGAGTTTTTAGTTTTTATAGTAACGATAACTGCGAGAAGTGGAAAAAGTTATCACCCAATCAATTCATAGCTGCATTTGAAGCACACTACGACGATTTAGATAAACAGCAACTCATCTCAATCTGGGCGTTTGAATACGCACTTAAACATGGCGGCTGTGCTGACCAATAAATTAACGGGGTGTAAGCCCACACAACGGAGAGAAGCATGATTACTAGTGATTATAAAAACGGTTACAACGTACACAAACGCGCCCATTGTGCGACCAGCAAGCGAGAAAAATCACGCACTGAAATGTTTATTGTTGATACTTTAGTTGGTCTTATTGGTGGATTAATCATTTCATTACCTATTGCGATATGGGCTATAGCTACTTACTAGGGGAATGCTTAATGGATTTAGAAGATGTTAAGATAGTAGCACTAGCAATAATAAGTTGCTGGCTGTTTGTACAGTTAGTAGAAATGACTTTTAGCTAAATATACGGGAGTAATACATGTCAAATTTCAAGCACGAACCAAAGGAATACTTTTGTGGCGAATGTGGTACTGAATGCTACGGTGTTATGCACGACTTTGGTGGTAGTTACGAAGCATGGGGTCAGTCGTTTACTGAAACCAAAGAACAGTTTTTATCTGACTGTTGTGGCGCTGGCATGTATTACGAAAAGAAAGGCGATGAACTAAGCAATAGCGTACCAGTCGAAGAATATCACTACGGGTAAATTATTATGGCACTCAAGAAAAAATGGTGGGAGTTCCACAAAGCGAACCCACATATCTATCGATTGTTTGAAAAGTACAGTTTCGATGTAATCAAAGCAGGGCACAAGAAATGCTCTCACTGGCTAATTATGAATCAGATTAGGTGGTATGATTTAACGGAGACTGAAAAACCAAACGGGGAACAGTACAAAATATCTAACGACTACATAGCTTACTATGCTAGATTATTTATGCACTGCCACCCCGAATACAACGGCTTTTTCAACGTCAAGGAAATGAAACGCTAGATTTTCACTACTGCTGCATCTGCGTCGTAAACTATCCACTGACTTGAAGATATAGGTCTGATCTTACAGCTTGAGCCAGTTGGTACTTTCACGCTTGCAGATGTATGCGTAACACTTCCAGATTTGATCAAAGTAATATGTGTAACACTTGTACCTGCTGCTAGTGTAATGTCTTTAGCAGTACCTTCTGTGCCATTGACAATGTGGTACTCAACACCACCAGACTGCGACGATAATGTTACTGTACGATGGTCCGTTAGGTTATAGTGCACGAACACTGGACCTTGTGCATTATCAGATGTAGCACTTGCAGCATCTTGATCTATCAGCCTTAAACTTCCATCGATACGACCATTAGTTATGCGATAGAAATCCTCTGTTAGTTGTACTAGCGCGTTTTCAATGGTGTTCTTTGAATCTATCGCTATTGTTCCGGGCGTACCAGCAACAAGGTGTTTTTCTCTCAATGTGTTGTAAGGTAAAGCTCGTGCATCGCCTGAACACTGCAGCATCCAATAGTTAGAATATGCGTCGTAAATTAGGCTTATAAAACTAGGTGTTGGGTTGTCTAGTGTATCGACATCGCCGAGAATAAATGTTTTATAAGCTACTCTGTAACGATCACCACTTGTAAAATCAACACCCGGCGCTGTAATAGTGTTAGCTGTATTCGCTGTGATTGTAGCTTGGTGCGGATTTGATTCATCAGATGTAAAAACAGTAGCATTTATAAGTGTTTGTCCTACTAGAGCATTAGTTACATATTCACGCGATCTGTCGCCCGAAGCGTCACGACCTGAATCAGTTACCGACCCTGTTGTTGTGCTTGTAGCTGTGTATTCATCGTCTAAACGAGAGCCATTAGTTAATATGTGGTCGTTACCTTGCGCGATTAACTGTATATTTCCTCGATTGTACCCGACATATATTCTAATGAATGTACCGTCTGCTGGTGACTGTGGAAGTGTCACCTGTCTTGTTCCTGACGTAGAATCAAAGAAATACGTTTTATTTGCATCAGCAGTAAAAACTAGAGAAGATGGTTCTTCTGGTAACAAAGTCGTACCTGCCGCGATAGCTTGGCGTGCAAACTCAGCATTAACGTAGTTTTTAGTCGCAGCGTCTTGTGTATCAACTGGGTCAACTACATTCTTGATTTTTAAAGTTTGTGCATCCCAATCGCCGCCAGTAACACCTTTTGTTATAGATCGACCAACTAATTCTTCGATCTGCTGTATAAGCATGATGACTAGGTCTTGCTCGTCGTTGTATGTTTCAGCTAAAAAGTCACCCTGTTCTTGTAGGTCAGTAGTTCTTGCTGCTGGTTCATTACGACGAATAACAATCTTGTCACCTGCTAAAGCGCCAGACGTTAAAGTAATCCGCTTAGTCGCACCTTCAACATTACCTGCACCAGTTACGGTGTAGTCTGTTGTCAAGGTCAACAAGTCGGTTACATCGTTCGGTGTTGCCCCGTCCGCAGTCTTAAAAACCTGCAAAGAAGCGTCTGTGAAAAACGGGAACGAAACAGTGAACTGTGTCTGACCGCCCGTCGCTGTATATGAATCTACTGGGGTAACGTCCCCTACTGATATGTGTGCCATGTTTTACTCCAAGTTAAGGGCGTCGCCTACTTTTTCTTCAATTTTGTCTACACCTTGCCTAAACAGTGAAAGGTTTTGGAAAGGTACTAATCTTCTCATTGCTCGTAAATCTGATCTGGTAAAGTCATTGTCATCTGTTAATGCTGCACCGATTTTACTTCCTGTGCTAACTAAAGAACCAAATGTTGGACCACCTAATGATTCTTCAAGCGAGCGACTCGCGTATCTTGACGACGGTGTTGTAATATCAAACAACGGTCTTATACCGATATTGTTATTAGATATTTTCTCCATCGTGTTGTTTATTTCCATGAATATACCTACAGCGCCCGATCTATCAACACCTTCGACTATCATAGCTTTCGGTGAGAAGTCAGTCTTTCTACCTGCGTCTGCATCTTTAATAATAGTGGTAAGTGTTCCCATGGCAGTCATAGCTAAAAGACCTTGCAGAACATGTGCGTCTTGTCCTTGAACTCCAGCTATAAGAATACGTTGTGTAGCTGACAACATGAATGATTTGAACTGGAATATAGTCTTACCAAGTGTGCGAGACATAAATAGCGGCTTTTCTTGTCCGGGTACGATAATAACTCTATCGTTTTCCTTCTTCATCGCCTGATACCATTTGATAGCTAGGCTTTGATCATCCCACTCTTTCGCGTTGTATATCCACGCTTTACCGTCTTTTCTCCCATGTTTTACAACTTGCTCACGAATCGCCTTTGCATCAATAGCGTCAATACCTAGCCGTTGTAGTCTGGGGTCAACTACACCTTTTACTAACTGGTCCATAACATTAGTTTGCATACTAATGGCATGTATGACTTTCATCGCGCCTGTCCAGCGATTCATCAAGTTGACCTGATTCATCTTTGTGGTCAAAAACTCTAAACCACGTTCTACTCGCGTGTCGCCTAGCGTGTAATCGTTTATATCAGATATAGCTTCCATTCTGCCGCCAGTATATGCGTCAGTTCCTATACCCCAGTAGCGTACATCCTCTGCCGCTAGATTAGGACCTTTAGATAAAGATTTAGATAAATGATCCCAGCTACCACCAAACGCTCTATATAAACCCTCAGACGCAACTACACGACCAACATCAGGTATAGAAGAAATGGTAACGCCACCCATAAATCTCACGAAGTTAAGGTTTCTAGCTGCCCTTTGTATCCTTGCTGACTGCATATCGAAGTCCTCAGTACCGTATTGACCTCGCATTCTTGCAACCATATCTTGCAAGTCGTTCATTGTATTTTTACGTTCTGCTTGTAGCTTCCTAATTTTACTAGAACTCTTTTCTTTGCGTATTAGCTCGTCGTATTCTTGCTGAATTTCTTTGAACTCATTATCAAAACGTAGAACTTCGTCTAGGCTCATATTGACATCACCAAACTTTCTGATGATTTCTATGTCAGGAACAAGCGAGTTGATATAGCGTGTTGCGACCATCTCTATATCGTTGTCTAGGAATTCTTCAATAAGCTCATCTGGTATATCGAACTTACGCTCTTTCAACGGTCCTTTAAGTTGTGATTTAGTTTTTACCGTAGCACCAGTTTTCGAAGTAGACACCTTATCGCCGATGTTATAGTCATAAGGTAACATTTGATTCGGTTCTGACATTAAACGACCAGATATTTCAGTAGCGATACCCGGTGCTTGATCTGGGTCTGCACCTACACTAACCAGCCAGTCGGTTACTTTCTTCTCAAACACTGGTAAGTTATTGGCTATCTTATCTTTATTCCATATTCTGTTCAGATAGTTTTGTGCCGTTTTAACTTCTATACCTTCATCTAACATACCTAGTTCTTCTAGGTCTTTTTTAATCGGGTCATAAACTGTTTTCTGCCAAGACTCTGCCGCTTCTTTTACTCTAGGGTCGGCATCTGGCGATGGGTTACGAATTTCTTTAGAAACTAATTCGTTAAACTCTCTACGTCTGTGTTGTGTTACAGCTTCGCCAACTCTTTCAGTTTTACTTGCGCCGACGTCCATCAAATGCTCGCGGAATATACGATCATGCTCTCTTACACCACGATAGAGTAAAGCATCCCTAGAAGCCTTAGATGCAGACTCGACCGCTATATCTGGTATGCCGTCAATATCGTATGGCATTTCGAACATTTCAGTTGCAAACTTTCTTGCCGCCCTAGACTTAGATAACAAAGTTCTTGTAACAGGGTCGCCACGCTCTACACCGAATGTAACTACACGACCAGCCGTTGCTGTAACCTGTGCTAATGCTTGTGCTAATTTACCTTTTATCTTGTAGTCACCATCTGCACCAGTCTGCATAGCGCCAACTGACTTCATCGGTTCTATTTCTTCAATTTCTTTGGCTAGAGTGTCAAAACGCTTTTTAGTTACAGCACCACTAAAGCCGCCTAGGACGCCACCTAAGAACGCTGAAGCGCCGATATTTAATATAGACTCACCATACGTTCTTTCTAGTTGTTGCGAATGTAAAAGCGCCTCTTGCGCTGTGACTGTACTGCCAGCGACCATACCAGTCATAGCCGCACCCCTAAGAATGCTGCCGCCATTTCTGTAGGTTTTATATGCTGTTCCGCCTACTGGTATCAAGTTCATTGGGCTAAGTACAGCAGCACCTATTGAGTATGCGATACCGTCTACACCAGTTAATAAAGCTCTGGCTTCCTGCTCTCTTTTCTGTTGGTCGCGTATGCTGTTTAAATCTTCATTACTATTTGCATACATAGCAATTTTACGAAACGAATCATCGCCTCGTTCTGCTTGCGTCATATCGTCCCATGGGTTGTAATCTTCGTCTAAAGGCGATAGTTCTATATTGTTGAAAAGAGCAGCGCCTACTTCGTTTTCTGTCGCATAAGCAGCCGCCATTTTTTGACCGACACTAGCAAAGACCTGCTCATAGTCAGGTGCACCCTCTACTGGCTCAACTTGCTGCATAGCACGAAGGGCTGGCTGGTCGTCATCTATTAGCATTATCGATCACCTCTAACTACGCGACTTTCTTACAAAGCTCATCGCCTGTTCACTTCGTTCTTCTAGGCGCTTGCGCTGGATTTCTTCTCTTTGCTCTTGAACCTTCATCTTGGCTACGGCTTTTTCACGCTCTTTCATTTGTATATCTTTTGCCGCTAATTCTCTACGTTCAAGCTCTAATTCTTGATCTGGTATAAAGCGTTTATTTAATGGTAGTAGCTGCCCTAACTCATCTAGCACAAAGACTGGATATGTTGGTGGGTTGCCGTTAGATACTTCTCTCATTGTCCTGTCGTCAGACATTAGGAAAACTTTTGAGTATTCACCATCTGGATTTGCTTCAGCTTCTAGCTGTTCTTGTATCCAGTCGTTTTCTTCATCCATACCATAAAAGTTCTGTGGTGGGTTTCTAACTATTCTACCGTCATGCTTACCCCAGTAACGGTTCATATCGTCTTGAGCTGATTCTTTTGCAAGCTCCATATTACCGCCATTGAGAACGTAATAGTCTCTCGTGCGTGCCTCATAGTCTGCCGCTAGTTCTGGCTCATTATAGGTGTCAACCTTACCTGCAAAAAAACCACCGAAATCACTTCTCGATAATACGTTCCAGTCTGTCTTTCTCGTAGCATCTTTATACTTGGCTTCGTTAGCCCGTATATAGTCAGGGTTACTTGGATATACTATGTTATTAGCGCGTTCAATCGCTTCATCAAACGACATAGACATTAAGCTGCGCTCGACTATTTTAGCGTATGACTTTTCTTCTTTGCTTATATTTAAGTCGATTCTAGGGTTCTTACCAATACGGTTTACTAAATCAACGGCTGATAATGTCTGATCTCGATCACCACTAGCTAAACCATTTGTTATTTCAATCTTCAATGGTTTTGGAACTTGTTGAAGTTTACCTACAGCCTTTTCTATCTGCGCGTTTCTAAACTCAGGCTCTAATGTTTTAACCCATAACTCGTAACTCTTGTCCATATCTTCTAGTGTGCCCGGTAATACAGACATATCACCAGATAGAACTTTTACAAAGTCTTGTAGGTTATTAAACTGCTGTCTTTGACTTTCTACTTTACCGTTTAGCGTTTTATGTAAAGATGTTCTTTTACTTGCTGGTATAGCACCTTTTGTAAACAATTCTTCGATAGATTGTTGTGCTTGCACAATTAAATCTACGTCTGGTTCATCAAATGAATCTATAGTGATTTCTAGGTCTGACACTGCCTTTTCATTGTTAGCCTGAAACTCTGCTTCTTGCTTATTTTTTATAGCGATACGAGAGTTTGTTCGAGTAATCTCTGAACTAATTATTTCGTCCCACTCATCCCTAGTAAATAAGTCAGGCACGTCATTACGCATTTCATCTAATTTTGTTAATGCTTCTACCGTACCGAGTTCTGAAATGTCAGAAACAAAACCAGCAACATAGACTTCCTTGACCATCTTACTTCTAGCAACTGCCTTCTCGCTATCACTCAATGACTCCATTTCATCTAGGTAGTTATTGAAAAGAGCTATTTGTTCCTCTGCCTCTAGCACATCACCAGCACGAGCAATCTTTGCTGTGCTTTCAATAGAACTATTTACCCAGTCAATACCGACTTGCTTTGTTCTTTCTAATTGTGCTTTCTGTGCCCTTTGAGTTATCTTAGATAGTGCTGTGTCACGCATATAACCGTAACGTGGCATCACCTGCTGCTGTAGTGCAGGGTGTATATCTTTTGCAGACTCTTGCAAGTATGCGTCTGCCGCTACTTGAAACTTTGCAGGGTCTTGAGCATGTTGTGTCGCAATAGAATCTAAACCAGCTTTAATAGTGAAATCGACCTCTTGCTGGTGTGCTTGCAATACTTGACGGTTGTAAGCCTTGGCAGCGCGAGTTTCACGCTCACTTAATACTGGTGCGCCAGCTGTCGGGTCGTATGCAAGTGCTTGTTGCTCTGCCTGTGCAAGACTTTGGCGCTGTAGCCCTTCTATGGCTGCACCACCCACCGCACTTGTAAACCCAGATAATGCACTACGAATTTGTCCGTATGCCTGTGCTTCGCCAGACGGTGCTATTCTAGGTAAGCCGCCAAATTGTCGTCTAAATCTTTGTGTCGCCATGTTCTACCTGTTTTTGATACCTAGTTATTCTGGCTTTATACCAGTGCCACCTGCCTGTTGCATCTCACGACCTAACCCCACAAGAGTTGTCGCTGCACCAATACCAGCCGCTCGTCGTACGCCTCTGGCACGTTCTCTACCTGCTTGACCAATACTAGCGCGTTGTATCTGTGAACCTAATTCTGCACGTTGCTGCTCTTTCTCAAATTCAGCAATATCTGTTGTCATAATGTTATAGGTACTTCCTGCTAGACCTGCACCAGACGCACCTGCACCAGCAGCCGTTGCTGACAAGGCTTGTAAAAGACGCTCTTTACGAGCTAACGCTTCTTCATTAGCCTGTATCTTTGCTTGCTCTTGTGCTCTTTTAGCTTCGTTTTCAATAGCTCTAGCTTGTGCGCTTGCGGCTCTTTGTTGACCAACAACACCTGCTGCTGTACTTGCTAACATTAATGGAACTGCTGCTTGTGCCATTAGGAATTTACCTCTAACTGTAATCCCAGTAAGGTTAAATCAACTGGGTCTGTATGTGTAATAGTGATTTGTTTTGTCTTTGCCCAACCTAAAACTGGCGTATTTTTTCTACCAGTAAAAGGTGTAGTCGGTGTGCCCACTGGGTCGCCTATCTTTCTGTCAGGGATTCTTGTCCCATTTACGATAAGCCCTAGTGAATCAACCAATTCTAGTGTGCATTTAGATACTCGTAGTTCTTGATCAAGATTAAATCCTGCACCAGTCTGTTGCACAACGGGCATAGTTTTTAGTGTAGCGGTATATGGCATACCTATCTCTACATCTGTGACTGTACGCTCACAAACTATCTGACCACTAGATACTGTTCTGTCCTGAAGAACTGCACCGTCTGCTTTAACCTTAACTGTCTCACCTTCTAGGTGTGTAAGACCTGTAACTGTTGCACTGCCTACACTGGTTTTTTTGATAGTGCTGTCCATGTTGTAATCAGTGTTGAACTTTTCTAGGTAGTACACTGTCGCACTATTGATAACACGTTTGACCGCTACATAAATATCATTAAATGCCACCGCTACACTTGTGAAGTCACCATCAGTTTTCCACAATGACCATGCAGCAACATTCTGCTCTTTCAGTGTATTAAATAATGCTATGTCACCGTCATTATTCACCGCGAGAATATAGTTTGCGTCATCGCTAGATGTACCTCTAAGTGAATCTAACTCTACTGGGTTGACGATAATGTTGGGCGCTAGATATGAAATAGACGGTGAAGTAAAGTTTCTACCTGCCTCTGCCACCATTTCACGAATAGCCTTGCCAGTTCTTTGTACATAAGTAACAGAACCTTCTATGTCAGTCGGTTTTACTGCTGACGCGCCATACTTCGTATTAGATATGATACGAATGTTAGCTGGTGTAATAGGATCGAACTCACTTTGGTAGACCACATATTCACCACCAGATGTAAAAATCTGTAAAGTCTGTGCAGAATATATAGCTTGTATCTTGTTATTCTGATCACTTTGTAGCTGGTACATAATACCTTGGTCATCACGACCACGACCAAAACCAAAGTTAAAGAAAGAATTTACAAACGAACCAAACACTGTATTGGGTAGTGATCTACTACCACCAAACCACAAGCGACCTTCATGGAATGTGCAAGTCTTTGGATACCCTCTAGTAGCCGACCATACATTCTCAGTTCTTGCCACACCCTGCTGTGTAGTTGATACAGATGTAGTGCCGCTAGTTCCATCAGTAGTTCGACCCTGTATTGGTCGCCAGTTCTTCGCAGCAGCGTTCGCAAATGTAATAGTGAACTCTTTAGTGCCTGTTCTTGATACAGATATACCAGTGTCAGGTGTATTAAATAAAGCGTGTAACTCGTCCTGTATTTGTTCAGCGTGACCACTGTCATCTCTGAATATAAGTTGCTCAGTGTCTATACCTTCAAGATTCAACTTGTAAGCAGCACCAGATGAAAACGTGAAACTAACGACCTGTATCTCACTGGTCGGTGTTGGGCTGCTGGTATCGTTGAAATCGAATGTTGGTTGCTCTACGAATGTGACATCTGTAATAGTAAAGTCTGCATCAGTAGCACCACGAGCTATGATTCTAGGAACGTGATCTTCATGCACCACAAGTAAATCATCACCAGACTGGGCAAAGTCCATCTCGAATAACTGTGCTGTGGTGTATGTGGTGGTAACAGTATCAACCAATGTATCGGTATCTGCCCGGAACACTTTTAGCTGATTGTTGGAAAACGCCAGAATGTAACGCTGTGTGTTACTCATCACCAAAGGAACAATGCGACTTTCTGCTGTCAGGGTCGCTATGTACTCTGTCCCTTCTCTGCGTCTTGCACCACCTTGCGGTATGAACTTGAAGTTATCAGCCTGTTCTACACCTTGGAAGTATTGCTGTGTGTCCATGCGAGAACGCATAGAGTTATCTAGCACACCCTTGTTGAAACTAGACTGTAGGTTGTACGTTTTTGCCATACTAGCCTCTTACTGCGATATATGGGCGGTGCTTAATAGCCTTCGGTGTTCGACCTTGTGCATCTCTGAATGCAGCTTTGCGGTAGGTGTCAGCAGCGTGTGCTTCCATAGCCTGTCGCATTGTCTGATTATTAGTAATCGGAATAGCAAACTTCTCAGCTAATTGTGCAGCTAATGCTTCCACAAAGTAAGCAGGAAATGTGCTTTCATCAGGTCGGAAAATGTAATCAAGTTCTACTTCGTTATGGTTGCTGTATAACTTATCTTCGTAGATTTCATAACGTGCACTAGGATATGTACCTATCGGCATCAATAAATCACTAGGAAGTTGAAATGCGTAGCTGTATTCGTTTAGTGGTGTGTCAGTCAGTCGGCTAAGTTTTAACTTGCCTACCGCAAAACGCCACCGGGTAGCGGTGAGAAAAGAATCTCGTGTTGTGTCATATAGGTTTGCTGCTACTGTACCAGACACACCTTCGCTAAATGAACTAATCGGAGATTCACCAATTAGTAATAATGCTTGTGACACTATGTCAAACTTTGTCGCCATGTGTTCATCCTATAAAAAAGCGGGGCTACCCCTGCTACGGGTAGGCAAGGATAACCCCTATTCCAAGCGGAGAGCTAAGAATTAGTCTGCGTCGCCTTCGGCAATTGCTGTGCCGTCAGATACGTCTACTACTGTGCCAGTGTTTGATAAAACATTTACTAGGTTAGTAGTCGGCGTGTTTGTATCAGCAACGATGATAACGTCACGAACGCTTAATAAATCAGCAGCGCCATTGAAATAGCCCTCTGTGTTTACTGTAGCGATAGCGTCAGTTGTGCTGTACATCCACAAACGTGGTGAACTACCAGCAGGTCCGATCTGATACAGACCGTCATTTGAATATGCCATGATATTTTCTCCAATAAAAGGTTAAGTTTAAGCTATTAGGCTTCGCTTGCTTCGATAGCAACGATACCAGTCTTGTCGATAACGGCAGCACCAGCTTTCATCATGCCATTCACTAAGAAAGAAGTTTTCTCAGGTACATAGTTGATTTCAGTTTTCTGGTCGATACCTACAGCAACACCTACAGCGTCCATGTGGTAAGCGTAACCATCGTAACGGTTAGCAGCTTGGCTAGTTAAACCGCCTTCACCACGAGAGCCGATGAACTTAAACTTGAAGCCTAAGAATGTATCGATTTCGCCGTTTACTAACGCACGGATAGTGTTGTAGTCAGCAGATGATACTTTCTCTTGGTTCAATAAAGACTCAATAGAAGCAGTAGAAGCGATCATAATACGACCTTCATCTGGTACTTCGTTTGAATCCAAGTCACCTTTAGCTTCTAACATCTTGTCAACTGTTAAACCAGCAGAACCATGCGCGATGTTACCTGCGTACTCAGACTTAGTTACAGCATCAAGTGCATCGATAACTAACTGGTCACGACGACGACCTAACGCCATAGCGATAGATTGTGCTAACTCAGCTTTCTCATCGAAGTTTACTTCTGCTTGATCGAAAATATCCGAATACTCTGGCGCGTTCCAGTTTTCCAAAGTACAAGTTACTAAGCTATGCGTAATGTCCATTGGAGTTACGTCAGCTTGGCTTGCCTTTTGGTTAGCTAAACCTTTGCCCATTGTACGGAATTTGTACGAATCGCCAGTAATACCTGTGCGAAGTTTGTAGCAGCCTTCTAATTTGCCGCTAGATTGAAATACTTGGTGAACCAAGCTATCGAATTCCTGCATCGCTGCAGATGATAAGTTCTTACTCATTGTAATAACCTCTATAAATAGTTGATAAAAAATAGTGTTTAGCTATTTTCATCGGGTGTCCGATACGGTCCGATCAAAATTGCTTTAATCATTCCATAGTCGGGCTATTTACATAGGTATCCGGGGAATATAACACTAATTTAGCATATAGCTAGTTAAAGTCAACTCTTAACAAGTTACTTTAAGTGCAAAAAAAGCCCCCGAAGGGGCAAATCTCACAATGGATTAGCGTGTTTGCGCCATCATGCGCTCTACTTTTGCGCGATGTGCAGGGTCAGTTAGATATTTATTCTTGCCGTCTTGGTCTTTCTCGCGGAACGCTGCATCAACATCTGCTTGTGAATAACCTCTGGTCTGGGCTTCTGAAACAGCTGGTAATGGTGCGTTGCGTGTTTTATTGATCAATGTCTCAAACATCAGCATAGTCTTTGCATCTACCACTGCGTCAGCAAATGCTTCGAACTGATCTTCAGGCAAATTAGACTTAGCCCATGCAGACATTTGATTAATACGCTGCTGACCTTGCGGTATACTGGCTAATTCTTTCTCGATATACTCTTTGTTCTCTAGCGTGTCTCTGTGCATTTGTTCAGCAGTAGCACCAAAGTACGCCCCAACTATCTTATTCAGACCATCTTGCGACATATTCAATTCAGCTGCAACGGGTGCAATAGCTTGGAATATAGGGTCGTCGCTATTGAAGTCTAGCTCTACACCTTCTGGTAGAACTAAATCTTCTGGAAGTGCTGCTTCATACGAATCTGGTGCACCAGTAAAGCCACCGAACTTAGACTCAAGTTCACGATATGCTTTAGCTTGTTCTGATACATCGTTGTATTTAGCAGTGTTTAACCAGTCAGGTGCATCACCTGTACCCGGTAGTTCACTGTTCCAGTTCCATGTTGATTCTGGCGCTGCCTCTGTTGCCTCTTGTGCTGCCTCTGGTGCTGCTTCTGGGGTTTCTACAACTTCGGTTTCATCTGTCATTTTACTCACCGCTCTCCGCTAGGTTGATTTTCTGTACTATCATCGCTACAAACTCACGACGGGCTTCTGCCTTTGCTAACTCAGATAAAGTTGCATCTTCAGGTGTGAAACTGCTAAAACAATACTTCTCTACCCAGTTCTCAAATATCTTCTGCCCGTCAGGGTTCTTCACAAACACGTTATGGTACGCTTGAGCATCGGCTTGTCTGTCTTGCCTTAGCTTTGCGTGTACTTGCTGTTTATCCATCTATTACCTCTTGCTGCCCGCCTTGCTGCATCTGCATTTGCTGCATTTGCATAGCTTGTTGGGCTTTTTCTTCTATCTCCGCTTTTGTTCTGACTAATTCAGGGTCTAAACCGACCTTCTTAGCCACATAACTAGGTACATCCTCTACCTTAATACCAGCAGCAACTAACGAACCTTGCGGGTCGTACGACATCAATCGCTGCATTACTTCGTCCAAGTTCTGCACATCTTCTAAGTCCATCGCTAATGCTAATGGTGAAGTGTGTTTAATCTGGTAGTTACGACCGTCTATCTGAATGCGAGGAATAATCCCTTCATTACTCAATAGGTAGACAACACGCTCAAGTACCTTGTCGATGAACTCTGAAAACAAGCGTGAAAAGAAGCCGCCAGACTGTTGTAAGTCCATCTGCTTACGCATGGTAATCTCTGTGGCTGTCTTTGTTGGGTCGTCCATAGAACCAATAGGGTTTGCAAACAACACTGTGTTAATAGTGTTCTGTAACTCTCGTTTCTGTATCTGTGTAAACTGGAAGTTAAAGTTCACATCTAATGGTCGGATACTAGGGTTACGGTTGTCATTAGACTGTACTGGGATAATTACACCCGGTGCTATCTCTATGTTGTATGGGTTGAACTGCCCATCGGTAACACCTGTGAATACACCACTTGCAGCTATTGCACCGCTAGTCATTTCATATTCAGCAACTAAGTTCAATGTCTTAATGCTAGGTAGCACAGACATAATACGACCACGACCATAAGTTTCTCCCGGTGCAACACTTGAACGGAAGCTGATGAAAGGTGTGCTTTCTTCTTCACGATCTATTAGAAACTTCTTACGAACCTTATCAATAACTACATAGCGATACATTTCACCATCAAACAAACACGCTTCGATAAAGACCTGCTTCTTCTGTGGGCTTTTCTCTATCTGTCGTCTTAGTTCATCGCTTAATTTTGCATCAGGGAACATACGCTCAACATGACCGAGTTCTACGTCCCATTCTCGATAGTGGTTATCTATACTACCGTCAGGACCAGACTCAAGGTACATTTGCGGCATAGGTATACAGTTGAACTGCAACTTATCCTGCTTGGCATCGTACTCGACTGTAATGTTGCCAGTAGAAACACCAAGATCAAGAAGTGCTGGATACATTTGTGTGTCAAAGTTTGACCTGTGAATGTAATCGAAAACTATATCGGTAGTCAGTTGTAGTGCTTCGTTGATAGTCATATCTCGACCATCAAACTGAATTGTTTGCTCACCCACTTCATCAGGTACGCGAGAACCTAAACCGATTAGTGCCCACCGCTGGTAAGGTGGAATCATGTATGACTGCAAACGACTAGCAAATGTCTCTAGCGCAACTATTGCGGTGTCATCATAGATAGTGGTGTTCTTTTTCTCGCCCGGAGAATAGTCAAAGAATGTCTCACGCTGTGGTGCTGCATACTCGTAGCACTCCCTCATGTGTGAATACCAGTTTGAGTTCTTTAGCGACTTAACCTTATCGAATCGCTTTAATAGTGCTTGTACAGTCATATTTTACCCCAGTGTGCCAGCAGAACCTAAAAAGTCTTGTGTAGGTTGCGCCTGTAACATAAGTGATCTAGCGCCTCTGCTTCTTCGTCTAATGCGTGAGCCTAAAGCCATTTCTTCTTGTGCACGTTCACGCAATTCTTCGCGTTGTAGTGCCTGTAATTCTTTTGCTTGTATTCCTTGTTGTGTACCTGCTAATGATTTTTCTAATAACTGTCTTGGTGTACCGATTAATGACCTGCCAGTAACACCAGTACGCAACTGCTCCTCATATCGACTTAGTGCTGTGTCAGCTTTTTTCTGTTCACCGAATTTAACTAGACGATCATAGCCAATATCTTGCTTTGCTTCCGCTACCTTTCGCTGCCGCACAGCTTCTTGTCTAGCTAGTCTTGCTCGGCTTTGCGACCTTCTAAGCGGTGCCATTACTGCTTTCTCAGCCATACTACGCCCCCAGAGTTGTTTGCTGCTGTGGTACTTGTGCAACTAATGAACGCCCACGAGTTGCTGCCCTTCTCTGCCTTGCACGTTGTTCTTCTAGCTCACTACTCTTAGCCCGTAGTTCTTCTAGCTGCATAGCTTGTAGACGTAGTTCTTCTTTTGTAGGCTCGTATGGTTTTGGTTTGCTGCCCATTTTAGTAACCCCTTACCATTGACGGTTTCTTAGCAGTCTTAGCTGCTTGCTTGAATGCTTTAGCAGTCGGAGCACCTTCCGTACCGGGTTTTCGCATCTTCTCGCCGCTTCCTGCTGCAATTCTCTTTCTTTTCGCGTGTATATTCGCGTATAGACCTTTTGGCATTTCATGTACCTCTTTAGTTGTTTAGGCGTCATTACTCGCCACGCCTTAATACCTAATACAGACTTGACCTGCTCTACACAAGAGAAAAAGCCAAAGCCATACCGCTTTTGATTGTAGGGAACATCTACTGTAAACGGTATACATTCCCCTTCAATATCTTTCAACCATCCCAGTGGGACAACATCGATTTGTGTGTACGCTAGGTTCTGATTTATCTTAACCCAACTGTTCGATGTTCGCAGTATGACATACACATGACCAAACCATAACCAACCGTCAGTGTAGACTAAATATCCACTAAGCCGACGCTTTTGCGTCTGATTCAGTAGACTTTGCTGCCTTACTACGTTTCTGCCCACTTGCCACCCTCTGCGCTATGATTTCACGACCTTCGATGTTAGCTTGCCAGTTATACTCAGGCATCGCTTTTGCTAACGGTTCGACAATCAAGCGTCTTATTTGCATGGGTGACACGTTGTTGCGTATATCAAACACCACTTTATCTTTGGTGCATTCCTTAATAACTCTTGGCTGTGCTGTAGCATTTAGTAAGTCAAACGCAATAACAACCATAGCCAAGTGTTCATTAACATCTTTCAGTCTTACATTTTCACCTAATAACTTCATACTTATCTCCGCTTGAATGGGTCGAAACTCTTTGCCCTTACTGGGGCTGTAAATCTTGGCTTTCCATACACCGCTTCATTTCCACATCCTTGTCCTTGTAGCAGATACTCAGCAGCTTCGACGATATGCGAGTATATGCCCTTGTCTGGTTTGTCGGCATACTTCTCACCGCTAACCTGTACACGCTTGTAGCAGAATCCACCTGCCATACCTTTGCGTAACATCTTGCACTTAGGACTGATAACCAATGCTGGTTTACCGTCCATGCAATTCCTAAGACCCAACGAACTAATTGCTGCCCTGCGTATCAATGGGTCGTTACTTCTTGTAGGACCAGCGTTAATACCGTTAGCCCTTAATATATCGAACGGTGTTCTGTCCGTTGACTGGTTTCCATCCCCACCAGCCGGGTCGCCATATCCGAACTCGAATGTAAACTGGCTGTACTCTGTATCTATGTATCGCTTCAACTCTGGTGCAAAGTTCTCTGCACTCATGTTGGTACTTGTAAACTCGTCAATGAACGTCCATCTGCCCATTGTGTCTTTCTGTGCAAATGCACACGCTGGTGTCCTACCAAAGTCGAACCCTAAGTAAATAGGTCGCTTCACATCTGGCTTGATAACGTCGCTGCTAGTGTGTACGCCATCGTTGTACCACTCATGTACTGGTTTGCCTTCCTTCACAAAGCCGTAGTTATTGGCTAGGTTGACATTTATCCAGTCGTCGTCGTTACCTGCTATCTGGTTCTCGTAGTATCCTTCTGGCAGATTATGTGCGTTATCTGCATTTGGGTTCACCTTCCACGAACCTGATACACCATCTTTGTATACACCACCCGGTTGAGTTAGGAATATCCAACCTTCAGGCTTCTTGTTCTCTGCTAGGTCGTAATACCAGCTATCTTCATCGGGGCTGTTCGTATCACCTATAACCCCATGCCAATACGGTTCTACATCTGTACGCTTCGGGTATCGACCGCATCGACCAAACAACATCGATACAACTTCAAACGGTAGCTCTTTCGCTTCATTGAGCCACCCCCCTGTCAACTGTAGACCTCGCAGCTTCTTCACATCTTGCGGCTTATCTAACGCCAAGAATATGAACTCTGCCTTGACCTGCGTACCATCTTCTCTATCAAACTCTATTTGTTGAGTTAGGTCTGTCCAGTTCATCCTGCCTAGTTCTTCTGGGCATACCTCGATCCATTCCTTGACCGTTGTGTTCTTTAACTCACTGTAAGTGTTTCGTACTGCACACCATCGTGAACGTCTAACACCATTCGCATCTGCGGGTTGGTTAGTAATTAGGTCTAATATATCAACACATACCGTTGTGGTCTTGGCTGACCCTAGTGGACCTCTTATAAATCTGTGGTGGTAGTCTAGTGTCTTGTGGAATTGAGCCAGCGTTTCGCTTTGTGGTCTGTAATCGACCATGTACTCAATCACGCGGCACTCCCTTCAAGTCTTTCATTACCACCGCAGCGTTCACTTCCATCGTACCTTCAATAGCCTTGAGTTTAGGTTCTGTGTACTGTGCGACCTTATCCCACGCATCTACAGCCGTTTTCAGTGTGGCTGCATCCAGTTCTTTCTCTGCTTCTGCTTGTAACAAGATAGCGTTCTCTGCCATTTTCATAATAGGATGGAAATCTTCTCCATACATATCCTGCAAACGGTTAAGTAAGAACGCTTTATTCTTGTTTGGTCTACCTGCTCTACTTGGCATACTTTGTAACTATAGTGTTGATTTATTTAACAATATCTCGAATCATTCCATGCGCTTGCTCGAAAGGATTCCTTTGTTCTGATAGTAATACGCCAAAGTCTGCAACTTCCTCTGATGGCGCTGTATAAGCTATAGTTTTACTACCGTCTGATGCATTTGTAGCCTGACTACCTGCCGCTACACCTACATTTGTACTACCAGCAGAACTTACGAATATAGAAGTACCAGTTGTATAACTAAAGCCACCATCATGGTCATCAGCAGCAGTACAAAGAACAAACAAGTTGTTTTCGTAGTTAGGTGAAAAAACAATAGACTCACCTGATGTTGCCGACCTATCACTAGAAGTGAAGAAGCTCTCTACGAATCCTGTTGAGCAAACAACGCCTAACCTAGTATTGGCACCAGTATTAGCGCCATTGATAGTTGCAACTAAGTCATTACTTAGAGCGCCACAGCAAGAAACGTCAAATATAGCTGCTTCCATAGCCCTTGGTGCACCACTTGATACACTAATTTGGAAACTTTTAACGGCTAATGGATTACCATAAGTAAGCGTGTTCCAAGTTCTACCACTTTCAGCTATATCCATAACAACAAACATAATTACTGTGTTTGCATTGGAGGGTATAACTACATCAGAGTAGGTTCTCGAAGTGCTACTAGCATCGCTGTCAGCAGCATAAGCTGTCGATTGAGCGGTAATAATTGTTGGTTGTGCCATGACTACCTCTTATTCGCCGATAGTTGTAGTGATGAAGAACTTACTTGTGCCTACGGGAGTAGTTTGGTCGCCAGTTGCACCACTAATCTTGTAGTAGTTACATTTAACAACTTCTTTAATTGTTGAAGCTGAAAAAGTCTCTAGTAGTACATAGTTT
>Ga0209645_1000275_pt1 | contig 27516 bp, 28 predicted proteins | sample ETNvirenome_6_30_FD_184070 | JGI IMG/M metagenome (GOLD analysis project Ga0209645, IMG submission 184070) | Marine viral communities from the Pacific Ocean - ETNP_6_30 (SPAdes) (version 2) | ecosystem: Environmental > Aquatic > Marine > Oceanic | place: Pacific Ocean | collected 2013-06-19
GAATTCTTTTGGATTAGTTTTGCATACAATACATAGACTATTTGTCATCATCCATCCAATTTGCAGGTCGTTTTTCTACAACTGCTATACCACTACCTAACTCTATGTCATCAAGTTGTTTTTTAACTTGGTCAACAACTTCATTAATAATATAATCAGCATGTTCTCTAGTTCTATTTCCTATTTCTGTTTCATCACACACTACTGATAAATCAATAGCATCTAATGGTTTTATATATATTCTTACACCATAATCTCTAACAGGATATTCTAATTCTCTAGGATTGGGCATTATTCCTCCTCTACTTCACTAATTTCATCTACTAAATCACTTCCACTAAGACTTAATATATGTTCCTCAGCTTGTTCCAAAGATTGCTCATCTACTTCTATTACTACTCTGTAAATAGGCATTATTCCTCCTCACTAAATGCTTGTTTAATTACTTCTGCTGTTTGCTTTACAAAGTCCTTACGCATTTGCTCTATTTTTACTATTATGTTTTCTAAATCAGGTACGCTTACTGTTGACTTAAAATCTTTGCCCTGATTTACAAACTTAACATCAACGTAATATATATCTCCCCACGTTAAATAGATTTCTCCATCTACGTTTGGTGTCATAAAAGTTATACCACCACGCTCTTTGTCTAATCTTTTAATTATCCAATCTTTATGGTCAATATCTTTTCTAATAAATATATCTATAAGACCACGATACCCATATTCTGTATCGCTTATTGTTGGTCTAGTGTCCTCACTCATTTATCTTTACCTTTCTAATTAAATTATCCCTGTTATAATTGCACAAATCACAATAACAATCGCCATCTCTTGCTAAGTCTTGATATTCCCAATGAATATTATCCCAACAATCCCAACAATATTTATCGTTTATATCTAAATCCCACAACTCACTTGCTTTTTGTGATACTGTACACTCTGCAATAGTTTGTTCATTATTTTCTAAACACGAAACGCATAATTCATTTGTTAATATTGTCATTAAAACAACCTCGCTGTCTTTGCCTGTTCTAATATTTCTTGTGGTGTCATTAACAATTTATAGTAATGCTTACCACCTTTCTTAATTGTTTCTATTTCCCACAAGTCCTCTCGCATATTAAAGATGTGTGCAGATATACGTGGTATTCCAAACTCATATACAAACGTGTGGCTTGATACCAATGGTTCACTACTATCTCTAGCAGTTTTTAATATCCACTCTACCCTTTGCCTTTGCTTTAGTTGTGGAACAGGTTGTTCTCTAAAATATTTAAAGTCCATTACTGCACCTCAACATTAGTATCACCATAAACACCGATTTTATTTAAGAACTTTAATTGTTCATCAGTTGCTACAAATGGTCTTTTGTCTGCTACTTCTAACGTTCTATCGCTATCCCAATATCTATTCTCTTTATCCCAATCACTATCGGCTTGTGTTAAATCTCTACCAAAAAACTCATTGATAAGGTCAACATCAAGTTTGCTATTCACATAATCTCTAGGATAGTAATAGCTTAGGTCGTGTTCATACTCGCCTACTCTTACTGTAAAAATAACCATTATGTATTCTTTTTCCATTATGCACTCTCGCTTTCTGTTGGCTTGTCGTGGTTAGTATGCTTTCTGCATATTGTTATTGAACCATTAAGAACTTCTATCTCTCTGTCTAACATATCACTTTCATCTCGCTCTGATAGATTGGATTTAAGTTCTTGCAGTTCACCTAACCATTTGTTTAGCTCGTGTATAGCTAAGAGTAAAGGTGTATCACTCATTAGAATACACCTTTCTCTTGTAGATACTTATGTATGTTGTTTGCTATACGTTTAGAACCTTTCTCGTTTGGTTCTATCTCGTTGTAATAACAATCTACTGTCATAAAGTTTCTTGTGTCTATGACATCATAAGTTTGATTGTTATTTCTACGATTGTATTTGTTAGCTAAACTGTACAATCTGTCGTTCCACATAGATACGATAGACAAAGCTATGTTATCTACGTTGTTGAAACGTGTTGGATTGAAAGCTAGATTACCTGTGTAGCATGTAAGAAACACAAACGTTCTACCTTTTTGTGATAGTTCGCTAAGTAATGTTTCGTATGCACTAGATAACTTGTCTAACTCTTGGTTCATAATGCCCATAATCTCGTTAGTATCTTTGTTGTCTTTAAGTAAATGCAGTTTTGCTAACAAATCATTACCACCTGCACTAATTACAACGTAATCACCACGAACTTTATTTGCTGAACTGATACAATCGCTTACTACATATCCATCAACAGCTTGGTCGTTGTAAACATGTTGGCTAACTTTTGACTTAGCTCGTAAATAATCTACTGTACCTTTGCCTGTTCCTGTATATGCAGAGTTGTCAATCACACTATCGCCTATCAATGTGCAGATAGCGTTCTCGTTAACTGTTCTATTGCTACCAAAGAAAGAGTTATTTGTAATACTCTTTGATGTTATTGGCTTACCAAACTCTAACTTCTCATCATGTATAATGATGTCCTCGTTGGTCAAGTCAATATTACTTTGGTCAATATACCATGTGTTATCAATATCATCTATTCCTTTAGACATGTATTCCTTTCTGTCAATATGTATTGTAGCATATTGTTAATATATGTGTACAAAAAAAAGTATCTAGTTTTCGGTCTATCACTAAACAGGGCTTGGAAAATGAAATCCTACTCACTAGATACTTTCTTGTTAGACCTTTTGATACTTGTCTAGGTATGACACACTTCTGTCAAGCAACCGATATGAGTTATAGACTTCGGTTAGTCTTGCTATTTACCGATTAGCGTTTCCTTATCCCTACTAATCGTTCAAGGCTCTCTTTAATAAGTGAGGGCTTTATAAATAGCTTGTAGCACACAGTTGGTGGCTTACACAATTAAGTCTTAGCAGTTTACCCAATGCTATGTGCTACAAGCTACCTACTGCACTAGGAACACTTGGTTGCCTTGTATATTTTCAAATACAATCCCTGTGCTTACGTTCAACAAAGGGGCTTTGTTTTTCGTAAGTAGCTTGAAAGAAACAATTAACGTGGTCTGCAATTAGTTGTTTCGTGTCTAGGTGGTAATGAACCACCAACCATTATCGTTCCTTTCTCATTTAACATTATCATATCTGTAATTATATGTTGTCTTTTTCTCTAATTTTTTTCTCTTGGTAAATCCTGTAATAAAGATTTACTTTACTTGCTAACCAATTACTAATAGTTAATGCACCAACTAAATAAATTGGAATAGATAACCAAAAGGATAATTCAATCTTGCTCATCTTGTTGCTTTCTATATTCTTCTTTGAACTCTAATGCAGTTTCGTTCATGCTCTGCATAAATACTTTCATATCATCATCACCTTTATCGTTGATGTATTCTGTAAAAGAGTTTCTTAACTTATCGTTAGCTAAATAACCTGCTATGAGTAATCTCATAAAGCTATCATCTTTACTTAAATGCTCTACGATTGTCATTTGAGTAATCTTTAGCATTTGTATTTGGTCTTGTATTTGTTCTATGTCTTGCATATATTCCCCTTTTTATTAAGCATACTCATTACTTTTTCAAGTGTTTTTATTTGTGTCGCATACCAAACTGCATTATCTACACCTGTAAAATCCCAATCATCAACTCGTTTAACAAACTCATCTGTATTAATGTCTGTTAATCCAAGCTGTGTATCAGTTGTTTCACACCAATCAAACATATTGCTATCTATGTGTGATTGTAAGTCTTTCTTAATAGTATTAAGTAGTTCTTCTATGTCTTGCATAGTTTCCTTTCTGTTGTCTTGCACATCATATCACATATCTTTTTTTATGTCATTAAATGTTTACATATAATCTTACATCTAGTAATCTTAATTATATGAAATGCGTAATTTGTGGTAGACCAATGCGTAGTGTGCATGAACAGCACAATGCAGAACCTGTTGCACAAGGTGTGTGTTGTGATTGGTGTAATGTTATGCAGGTTATCCCTAAAAGATTAGAACAACATAAACATATAATAAATACAATAAGTTTGTAAATAGATGTTGCATATATTTATTGAACTATTATTATTGCTGTATGTATTTAACAATTAGAAAGGTTAGTTAATAATGGCAAAATACTATTTAAGAATAGAGAGAGAAGTTTCTGTTGAAGTTGAGGCAGAAGATTATGAACAGGCAGAACAAGAAGCTATGTCTAAATTTATAGCAAATCCTAATGAAGAACTTTTATTAAACAAAGTTGTAGAGGCTACAGAGGTGGAGGAGTAATGGCTAAGATAGTTATACATGCTTACACAGAGGATAAAAATAATTCTCGTCTACCTAGTGCTAAAGAATTACTTACAACCTTAAGTGATACTTTAGGTGGTTATGTCGCTTGGATAGATGTTGTAGATACAACAAACAAGACTACATTTGAACACGAAGATAAATTAGAAAGGAACAAATGACATTACAAGAAAAAAAAGAATTAGCAAATCTTTATATTGAACAAACGACATTACAAGAATTATATGAACATAGAGAGGAAGTGAGAAAAGCTCTACGAAAAAAAGCTGTTGAACTTTCTCTTGATACTCATAAAGCAGATATTGTCATGGGTGTTGGTAGAGAGATACGAATACTTGATGAACTAATCAAAGAGAAACTATCTAAAAAAGATTATCAACAGTTTATTGAAACTAATATCAATAAAATTTGTAAATAAGAGTTGGCATAAAACTACAAGCTAGTAAGATAGTTATATCAATTAGAAAGGTTGGTTAGAAATGACAGATTGGAAAGATGTTTTAGTTAAAGCTGAATTGCGTTTAGCTGAACTAGAAAACAAACGTGCTGAAGTAGAAAGCACAAATCAAGCACCTTTTCCAAAGGTTGCAGTGCCTTATGAAACAGAGTGTATTGATTGCGAAGTTAGCTACACAGACAGAGATGTTGACAACGAAATTGAAGTCTATGAAGTTAATAAAATAGAAAGTGAATATCTATGCATGGATTGTGGATTTACTTACATTGATAAAGAAATCTCAAATACAAAAATACGTATTGAGATGATTAAAGAAAAGGTAGGTTAGAACATGAGTAAGCAAGGTCATAGTCAAGAACAGATTGACAGGAAGTTGCAGAGTATTGAAAGTTGGAAAGATACAATTACTAGATACAAAAAAGAAGTACAACAAATCAATGACAGAATAACTCCTTACAAGAATTTAAGTCAATGTGATTTAGATAGGTACGATAGAAATAAATCTATATTGCGTAATGATATTCAAATCGCTGAACATCAAATAAGGATATTGGAAAGTCAATTAATGGTAGATAAGTTAAGGAAAGATAACTACAAAATTAAAACAAAGATGTAATCATCTGACTAACCAATAAAGGAAGGCACTTGTTTAATCGCAGGTGCTTTTCTTTTTGTTGTTGCTAATCCTTCACAGTTTATTGTCGCATATCCTTCTATGATGTAAGTTAACTATATATCCCTAGTATTTAATCAAAAGGGGTACACTACATCTAGTATCACTACATAATGTATGCACAATATGTTGTATGTCTACTATTATGCGTTATCTCTACTTGTCGCACAGGCAGGATTGTCGTGGGCTTTCACATAGGGGGGTTAAATGTGGGCGTGGCTTTATTTATATGTACACCCTCTAAATATATGCTGTTAACTAGGTACTATATCTTGTGGTACTACATATAGTGGTGTACCTAAAACAATAAAATAAGTAATTTCTTTAAGTCTGTTGTAGTCAAGTAAAGTAAACATAGAGAGTACAGCTAACCCTGTGTCATCCCTCCCAACCGATAACAAATCTGTTTATGACTTATTTAAATATTATGAAGTAATAGGCTTTGACCCTAGTTATGATGGTCCTGCTAGTCCACTTTATTGAAAGTTTTTATCAAGAATCCTTTTCTAAAAGCAGGAAGAATCCTCTGATTGTCTGACTACCATATCACATAAATTATTTATTTACAAGTTTCACAAAATAACAACATTGTGATATTATGTTATTGGGTTTCATGAGTGATTCTTTATTCATAATAGCCCTCCTTTCTGATTGATACGACAATAAATCCCTTCAGGCAACTGAAGGGTAGTCGTATAACAACAACATCTAATTACAAAAAAATTTTTTTTACGCACTTATTGGGGGGGGAAGCTATAATGACATAAGCACAAGAAAGTCTTGTGCTTAGGTAGAAATACCTATAGAAAAGAAAGTATGCTTTTCATCATATGACATTTGTGATTATGTGATTGATTAAGTTTATTTCTTTTTCTTTCATAGAGTAGCGTAGGTGCGAGGACCTCCGAGGCTAAGGAAAATGGTTGCATGACCTGCCCAAAGTGATGGCAAAACAACTGCCTACATACTCATAACAGTAATGGACATACTGTACGTGCAGAACCTCACTTCGGTGAGGTTTTGTGGTATAGTACCAATAAGCAACAACAGGAGATAGAAATGCCGGTAGGCAAAAAAGGAAAGAAAAAAAGATACCCAAGTAAAAGAATTACTAAAAGATAATTGAAAATACCATGTCCTGCTTGTCAGGAGGATTTAGTGGTGGTTAAAGAGAAAGTAAAGTGCGTTAATAAAGAATGCAAAAATTATGACAGATAAAAAATTATGTTATGCAGGTGGGTGTCATAGACCTTTACCACCTAAAGCTAGTAAGTATTGTTCTGAACGTTGTCGTAACAGAATTAATATGCAAAAAAAACGTGCTAGAAAAGCAGGTAAAGAATGGTCACAACAAGATGATGTGCTTGAAATACCTAGTAAAAAAACAAACGTACAATCACGTAGAGGTCAAGTATATAACGACATAGTAGAATCAGGTTTAGCTGCAGATATATATACAGAAAAAATAACAATGCAAGAAGTAGCTACAATACTTGGCACAACATCAGGTGCAGTATCTATGGCATACTCTGCATACGTAGAAGATTTAAATACAAAACAACAACAAGATGAATGGTCATTACCACAGGTTGCAGAAAAAACATTAGCTGACTTTGATGATTTTAGACAAAGGTATTTCCAAACAGAACAAGGTGTAGCATACGAAACACCGGAGTTTCACAAAAAATGGATAGAACAAATTATGGACACTATAGAAAATGGTGGACAGCATATGATATTGTCACCTCCACGACATGGTAAAACAGATTTGTTAATACATTTTGCTGTGTGGTTAATTTGTAAAAATCCAAACATACGTATTTTGTGGGTAGGTGGTAATGAAGAGATAGCTAAAAACGCAATAGGTTCTGTTCTTGACCAACTAGAAAGTAATGAATTATTAATAGAAGAAATATGTGGACCGGGTGCAAAATTTAAACCTACATCACGTACAGGTAAGTCTTGGTCACAAAATGGTTTTACTGTAGGCACTAGAACTGTAACAGGTATTAAGTCACCTACAATGGTTGGCATTGGTCGTGGTGGTAAAATATTGTCTAGGGATTGTGACATAATAATTGCAGATGACATTGAGGACCACAACTCTACTATGCAACCATCATCAAGAGAAAACACAAGAAGTTGGTGGACTACAACATTATCTAGTCGTAAAGAAGAACACACAGCTATGGTCGTTATTGGTTCTAGGCAACATTATGATGATTTATATTCACACTTACTAGACAACGAAAGTTGGACTACAACTGTAGAAGAAGCACACGATACAGCTTGTAACTTACCTGATTGGAATGAAGATGAACACGTAGATTGTATGTTGTGGGGTGGAAAGAGAACATACAAATGGTTAATGGATAGAAAACGTGCAGCAGAAACTACAGGTGGTAGAGCAATATACGAAATGGTTTATCTTAACGTAGCTATGCCTGATGGACTAGCTTTGTTTGACAGAGTAGAGATAGAAGCGTGTCGTGACCAAAAACGTGACATAGGACATATTCCACATGGTACAAGATTGATAGCAGGACTAGACCCTGCATCTACAGGTTATCAAGCTGCATTTTTGTGGGCATATGATTCTGTAGAAAATAAATTACACATGGTAGATATGAACAACAATCTAGGTGGTGGTATTCCACAAGCACTAGATGTGATAAAAGATTGGTGGTTAAAATACAATTTGTCACATTGGGTTATAGAAGAAAATGGTTTTCAAAAAGCAATAAGACAAGACAAGAGCATTAGAGAGTTTGCATCAGGTCATGGTATATTTTTAGAAGGACACGAAACATTTAAGAATAAGTTTGACCCTCTTTATGGTGTTACAGCTATGCGACCAATGTTTCAGGAACAAAATATTTCTTTGCCATATCTTAGCTTTGAAGCACAAGAAAAGGTAAACTTATATACAAGTCAGCTTGTGTATTTTAGTTCTGCAAAGAACAAAAGCAAAAGTGTGGGTACAAAAACTGACATAGTTATGGCAAGTTGGTTTCCAATGAGAGCCATAAGAAGAATGCAAAAAGAACGCTACGCAGAGTTAGGGTACGATTATAATCCTAGCTTTACAGGGTACGAACCTAGTAGTATGGATGTAGATAATTGGAGATAAATGCCACTTAATAGTGATAAATTAGCTGAAAGAGTAGATTACCTTAGAGTAATTAATCAAGAACAAATGTCAGATAGGGCAAGAATACGTGACATTATGAATGGTGGCGAAGCTGCTGTTCGTGCTTTGTTAGGTAGGTCAATTAATGTTGAGTACAACGAACTACCTGCACCTAATTTATTTTTAACTGCGTTAGAAAGATTTGCACAAAAATTAGGTAGAAGTCCTGATTTAAAAGTAGATATTATAAATGAAAAAGATAGCGAAAGAGCTAGAAAAAAATCAGAAAAAGTAGAACGCATAGTTTTAGCATATGATAAATTTCAAAAACTACATATGCAGTTACCACAGGCAGCTAGATGGTTGCCGGGTTATGGTTTTGTAGCGTGGACTATAGGACATAAAAAAGACAAAGATGGTAATCCATATCCTTATGCTGAACTACAAGACCCTTTTACTTGCTATCCGGGTGTGTTTGGTAACGACCAACAACCACAAGAGTTAGCAATAATACGTAGAGTGCCACATAGAATATTGGCAGAACAATATCCTGATGCAAAAGGATTTATATATGCACAAGAAGAAACAGATACAGGATTTCAAAATCCATATTCTTCTTTATTAGAAACTACAGAAAGAACAGGTAGTTGGGCAAACTCTACAGGACATGGGAAAGTTGTAGTTGAGTATAGAGATACAGAAGGCACATACATATTTTTACCTGAAAATAAAAAAATTATAGATTTTATGCCAAACATTTTATCATCAGGTCCTTGTTTTGTTGTAGCTAAAAGATATGCGTTTGACCAAATGCAATCACAATTTCATCACATAACAGGACTTATGTCTAACATGGCAAAAATAAATATACTAGGAACAATAGCTATGGAAGATGCAGTATTTACTGAAACTAACATAGTAGGTGAAATAGAATCAGGAAAATATCGTAAAGGTAGATTTGCTGTTAACTATTTAACACCGGGTTCACAAGTGTCTAAACCGGTCAACAATCTACCATACCAATTATTTCAACAAGTAGACAGATTAGAAAGACACTTGCGACTTGGTGCAGCATATCCTGTATCTGATGATGGACAATCTCCTAATGCTTTTGTTACAGGTAGAGGTCTTGAAGAATTAGGTCAATCTGCATCACTACATGTTAGAGAATATCAAACAGTATTAAAAGAAGCATTACAAGAATTAGATGCAAAACGACTAGAGTACGACCAAATTATGTTTGGTAGTAAACGTAAACCTATTGCAGGTAGGCATAAAGGCACAGCATACAAAGAAAGTTATACACCTGATAATGATATTAAGGAAGTGTATGAAACACGTAGAGTGTATGGTGTTATGGCAGGTTTTGATGAGCCACAAAAAATTATTACAGGTTTGCAATTAAAACAACAAGGCATTATAGATACACAAACATTACAAGAAAATATGGATGGATTAGATAACATTACAAAAATACAACAACGTATATCTGCAGAAAAAGCAGAAACAGTTTTGTTTGAAAGTTTAATGGCACAAGCAGCAGAAGGTAATCCTAAAGCAACTATGGCAGCTATAGAGATAAGAAAAAATCCACAAAAGATGTCAGAGATATTAGATAAGTTTTATACAGCAGAAGGTGATGAACCATCTGAACAAGAACTAGCTATGCTAGGAATGGGTGGACCACAAATACCTGCAGGACCGGGTGGAGGATTGCCGGGATTAGAGCAAGTGTTAGGTTCTCTTGGTCAAGGAGGTCCTAGTGCCGGATGATGCTAAAAGATTTTTTGACATAATAAATCAAGAAAATTGGTCAGAAGATGTATTTACAGGTGTTGAAGATGATTCAAATATTGTATTTAAACAATTTGTAACTATACCTACACCACACCCACATTATTTTATTAATTTAGCTTTTGAATACGAATACAATCCGACATTAGGAGATGATTTATTTGGCGAAATATAATAGAGGTAGAAAAAGTAAATCTATGCAAGAAGCTACTGACTTAACACAAGGTGGTGCATTTGCTGACATTGTTGCACCTCCAAGAAAAGAAGGCGACCCAACAGGACAAACAACAGCATTAGAAAATCAAGCAGGTGCTATTAGTCCAATACAAACAAACACACCTACTCCACCTAGACCACAAATGCCTGTATCACCAATGAATATAGCTGCACCTACTAACAAACCTGCAGAACCAATTACATCAGGAATACCAATAGGTGCAGGAGATAATGGACCTACACCTGTTCCTACAGATACAGTTGCTAATATTTTCAAAGCTGCAAAGTCAGTTTTACCTGACCCGATATGGGATGAGTTACTAGAAGCAGATTTTTAAATGGATAGAAGAGCTAATTTCTATTTGCCTTCACACTACAAGGAATCTGTAGCAGAACAATCTACACAGAACCTTAATGAGATTGCAAACTATCGTAGAGCAATAACACCTGATTTAGCAGCAACTATGCGTGATATGGCATATACATATCCATCTATGGATAAACGTTTAGTAGCATATTTACCTCTTATGGGATTGCAACCTGATAATGAAGAAGTATTACAAATTGCACAAGTACAACAAAAAGCTATGGAAAAAAAACAACGTGTAAATGTAAAAACACAAGTTAATCCATTAAAACGTGGCACACAGTTAGGATTCTTAGCTATGGATTCTGCGTTTCAAAATATATCAAGAAATTTTAAATCATCAGTTGTAGCAGCACAGCAAAGTGATAAATCACTACCTACAGCAATTATTGGTAATACATTAGCAGGATTAGTACCGGGAGAAAAATATACTGAAAACATACGTAAAGCTACATTAGGCAAAGAGTTTAACGAAAAATATAATGCAACAAAATCTGCATATGGTGAAAACGAATTTCGTAGAGCGTTAAATGAAGCAGGTGGTTTTGGTAAAGCATTAGGTATAGGTAGACCTGATAACCCACTTAACTTAGGTGTTGGTATTTTACCTAATTCAATAAAACTAGAAGATACAGAAGTATATAGTAAACAGATTAAATTAGGTAAGTCACCAACAGAAGCATATGAAATTGCTGCAGATGTTTATGGTAGACCTATTACAGATGAGTTTGAACGTGATGAGTATAGATATAAATATAAAACTAAAACAGGTGATGAAATACCTATATCACCGGGAAGAATAGTTGCAGCACAGTTTTCACAAGAAGGAGATATTGCATACGCTTTAGCATCTACAATTATTGATGGTGCGTTTAGATTAGGTGCAGACCCTATAAACTTATTGCTTGGTTATGGTGGTGCTGCTAAAACAGCAGGTAGAAAAATTGTATCACAAGCAGAAGTAGCACAGTATGTAGATGATGCTGCGTTTATTACACGTGCAGTAAATACAATTAAACCTACAAAAGCAGGTAAAGAAGCACGTAGATTAACTTTTGGTAAAACTGCAGAACAGATTATGGATAGCAAATGGGGTGATGATTTTATATCTGCATTAACAGAAAATGAATCTGTAGCTAGATTAAAAGATATACCAACGTTTGCAAAAGTAGATACACGTGTATTAAATCTATTAGCAACAGTTAAAAACAAAGAATCTATGCGTGAAATAGTTATGTCATTACTTAAACATGGTGATTTGTCTGAACTTATGATTGCACCTTATTCAGGAACATTTGTAGGTAAAGAGATAGCTGAAGCAGCATACTCTACACCTATAACAAAATTACCAATGCGACAATCTGTTGTTGCTGATATGGCAAATGAGTTAAGTAAAAAGTATGCAGGTAAATCTGTAGATATAGCACCTATGAGAAGAAGTGCAGGTGCATTACTTGGCAAAATGAAAGATGACCCATTTAAAGGCGTTATAGGTATGGGTGGTTCTATAAAATACGCATTACCACAAAAAGTTAAAAGATTATTTGATTTAGCACCAAGTAGATTTGCATCTATAAATTACATAGCAGAAACAATAGAAAACATAGATGGAATATTGATTGCATTAGGAGAAAATCAAAACACAAGAGATTATTACATACGTGAATTAATAGAAGCTAGAAATCAAGATGACATTGTACGCATAGTTAGAACTATGAACAACAGAATAAAAGCAAAAGTTATAAAAGATAATCCTGATTTACAAGATGAAGGTGAATTAGTAGATAGTGTAATGGATTTTATTAACAATGAAATATCTGAAAAAAGAAAATATCTTTATGATAGCGAAGGTCAACCACTAGCTTTTCCGGGAAGTAAGTTTAAATTTAGACCTGACAGAGTAGATGCAGAAGGTAACATATTAGAAGCTACAGAGGTAGCATTACCTACAGCATTTTCTATGAGCCAATTTGCTGACAATTTTGTACCATTAATTGATTATCAAGAAGTTGGTAGAGCATTATCTAGTTTTAGAAGAATGGTAGGACCTAACACTACAGGATTAAGAAGATTGTTATCAGGTAAGTGGGGTAATCAAGATTATACATTAACACAGAAAATATTAGATAATGCAAAAATACCTACAAAAGCGTTAAAAACTAATTTACGTACAGGCAAACAAACACTTGCACCTACAGGTTGGTTAGAGTATATGTATTCAGATTTTATAATGCAACGTTTATTAAAACCATCTTGGATGTTAAGACCTGCACTAGCATTACGTGTACCACCTGAAGAAGCAGTACGTATTGCTATGTATGGTGGACCAAATGTATTCACACACCCAATACTTAGAGCATCACTTAATGGTGGTATAGGTTATGGTAAAGGTAAACCTACAAGTATTAGATTAGAAAATTCATTTGGTGAACAATTCTTTTCTACAAATATAGATGCAGATGAGATAGAACCTGTAGCAGAATTACTAGGCAACATAGATATGGTAAAACAAATAGAAAATCTTAAATATGATGATATACAACAGATTATTAAAGTATTAAGACTTAATACAAATCAATCAGGACAAGTTGGAGATTCGTTTATACAAAATGCTATTGATGGTGGTAATGCTACAGACTTTGCGTTTGATGAAATTATTGGAGATGTAAAACAACTTAAAAAACAAAGAATAGATTTACAAGATTTTAATATTGTTATGGATAGTATTGATAATTCAGGTACTTTACCTAATGTATTACCTGCTATACCAATATCTAAAGAAGGTATTGATTTACCAATAACAGTAATACCAAATAAAAAGTATCAAAAAATATTTGAATTTGAAAACACAAAACAATTTGCAGATTCATTAAAAAACTATGTACAAAATCCATCTATACAAGAACAACTTAAAAAAATAAATCATGCTGTTTCAGTACAAGTTGTAGATGGAAATACTGCAGTAGTTAATGTAAGTTTAAAACTTGGTAAAAACATTGATAATGCAAATGATGCAGATGTGGCAATTAAAAATGCATTAAGTGTGGCAATCAAAGCACATGAACCAAAAATATATATATCAAATGATGTGTACAGTTTATTACCTGAAAATCATCCTATTAAAAAAATAGCTAGTCGTGAAGGATTAAATTACAGAATAGGCGTGTACGCACAACCTGACCCACGTATAGATAATGTTGACATCAATTCACCTGTATTTAAAGAAGTTATGGAATATTTATTTAATGAAAATTTTGAAGTAGCTAAAAAAATAATAAGCAAAAAAGGTGGATATGCACAAGCTGCACCATCAGGTACATTTTTAAATACTACTAAAGAATATATATCTACTATGTCAGAACAAACATTAGCTTTAGCACTTAAACCACGTAGTAAACAAATAAGTTCAGCAGAAGATTTTTTTATTATGGTTGATAAATATATGCCTGATGGAAGTATAAATCCACAATATTGGCGTGGTTGGATTCACGATATGATTTCTAAAGCAGGTGACCCATTGTTTGTTGTTGTAGCAAGAGATGGTGCAGATAAAGCATTTCAATATTTTAGAGGTCCGGGTAAAAAATATATAGATGATTTAATTAAAAGAAGTGAAGATGTAGAAGCTAGAGAGTTACTTAATACTGAAGAAGGTTTAAGAAAATATTTAAAATCTGCAGAGTATGAAATAGGTAGATTACAAGGTAATCCAACAATGAAGATTATGCGTGAAGGTGCAGAGATAAGTGAACAACAAGCTAGAGAACTTATAGAAAGTGCAGAGGGATATGTATTTCCTGATTACGAAGTTGATTTAACCCAAGGTGCTGTAAAGGTACGTGAGTTTTTAGCAAATGGTGGATTTATAGATGGAGAGGATTGGTTAGAGTTAGCACAAAAATATTCTGTAAATGGACAGAAAGGTAAAAAATATTTTAATAACTTTTTTAATAAAATAAAAGAAGTGTTTGATAATGAAATAAGAGAATTGGATTTAGGTCCAAGGCGACAAGCATTTAATCAAAATCCTAATTTAAGTAAAGCAGGTACATTAACAGGTCGTGCTATAGAGAGATGGGATGAAGCACTAGGTAGTGCATACAACTTGTTATTAGCAAAACCATCTGATTATCTTAATCGTGACCCTATGTTTAGGTGGTCATTTTATACATTAGCTGAAGATTTGTTTCCATTTATGACAGAAGATGTACGTAAAGAATTTATAGTTGGTGCTAAACCTTGGATAGAGGGTAGTGAACTATACACTAACCTATTAGCTAAAGCTAAATCAACAGTATCAGAGAATAGCATTACAACATTAGAACAAGCAGAAACATTACTTAAATACAAAGCTATGGATGAAGTAAAGAATTTATTATATGCTAGTTCTGATAGACACGTGCTATCTGATGTTATGTCATCATACGTACCATTTCCTGAAATATGGCAAGAGGTTATAAAGACTTGGGGTAAATTATTAGTAGATAATCCTGCTAAATTTAACAGAACTCGTATTGCTATAGATAGAGGTAAAGAAGCTAAACCTTGGGATACAGACAATGCTTTCTTTACTACTGACCCTGTAACAGGTGAACTAATGTTTAATTACCTAGATGTAGCTAATGTATTAACATTTGGTCTAACTGCAATACCGGGTGCATTAGGATTTAAACCATTACAACGTACTACATTAGGTGAAGATTTAACAGATGAAGGTGTAAGAGTAAAACCATATGGATTCTTAGAAGGACTTAACCTAATTGCAGCTAATGGTTTCTCACCGGGTTTCGGTCCTATTGTTACCTTTCCTTTTAAAGTATTAACTAAAGTTGCATCTACACCTAAATATTGGCAGGACTTTATATTAGGTAACTTTGAACAACCGGGTAGTGGTGTAAACTTTTTTGATGAATTACCATCTTGGTTTAAAGGTTATCTAAAAGCTATGCCACTTACACAAGAAGCAACAGATGAAATAAATGCATCATATTCTAAAACAGTTATGGATATATTTACATTGTATTACTACGCAGGTAAATGGACACCTGATGACCAACAAAGTATTGATGATGCTATGGAACAAGCACAAAGTGCTGCTGCTACACATTGGCTTATAAGAGGTACAGCACAAGCAGCATATCCTACAGCTATACAACCTAGATACGAAGTTAAAGATAAAAATGGTGCATGGTGGACAATACAAGTATTAGGACAAAAATATCAACAAATGTTAGAAGCAAATGATTTTGATTATTATCAAACAACACAACAGTTTATGACAAGATTCGGATTAAATCCAATACCACTTAGACAATCAGGCACAATTAAAAAAGGTAGATTTCCTGTTAAAAAAGAATCATATGCGTTTTGGCAACAAACAGAAAATAAAAAATTATTACAAAAGTTACCATACACAGCTATATTTATAAAACCTGACAATATTGATGATGAGTTTTCATTACCTGCATTTATGGCAGGTGCAGAAACATTAGAACCTAACGCATACAAACGTGCAGTATTACAATCATTAGCACAGTTTGAATTAGAAAATTTTAAAGAACAATTAAACAGTGATAATTCTTTGTCATCACAAGCTAGAAAAGAAAGATACTCTGCAGAAGTTGCAAGAATTACAGAGGAGTATGGTGTTATACCTTATGGTTCTCTTGGTGATGCTGTGTTAATGGCAGACAAATATCAGATAATAGCTGAATTAAGACAATGGGAAAATTATGAAGAAACACGTAATTCTCCTGAATTTGAACCTTTGCAAAAATTTCTTAAAGAGTATGATAGAGCTGTAGATGTAGCATTAAATGGTGGTACGTTTAGAGGTGTAGTAATTCCTAGTGGTGGTATTCCTAACAAAACTGCTGCTAAACTTGGTGGTACATCAGGTAAAATTGATGCTATAAGAGAAGAACTAGATGCATATGCTAGAGAGTTAGCTTTGCAGTATGAAGATACAAATTGGATTAGTTTGTATTTAGGAAGTTTTTGGAAAGAGTTAGATAATAGAAGGTATTTGAAATGAGTGATAACAAAGTTGTACTAGACATAGATAATTATTTAGAGGGATTAGATAAAAGTCAAGAATACCCTGCAGATTTACCTACTTTATTATCTGAGGTAAACAGAAGGTTTACTATTCCAATACAAATTGAGCAACCTGATGGAACAAAATTAGTTGTTAATTTATCTATAAGTGAATATTTATCACAAGATGCAGTTGATTTAGGTTGGGATTTTGAAACAATACAAGTTTATAAAGAAGGTTTAACTGAAGCTACTACTTGGGAAGAATATATGACAACAGTTAATAATTTATTAGATGATATAACTGAACCTACAGAAACTTCAGGTGGTGTTGGTTTAACAGAAACATGGACATTTAAAACTTTAGCTGATAGAGAACAAATTAATAATATAGCTGATTTTAATGATTGGTTTCAAACAGATGTCGAACAATCTGATGGAACAATCGTTCCATTTAATATAGATAATCAAAAAATACCAGATGCAGTTGCAAAAGCACAACCTTCAACATATGAAGACCCTGAAGGAGGAGTATATTTTAAATCTTATGAATTTTATTCCGGTCCAAATCTTGCGATTGATAGTAATGGTTATTACATTGACCCTGAAACAAAAAAATTAAAAAAAGATGCAGAAGGTAATCCTATTAGACCTGTATTTAGGACAGGTTCAGCATCAGAATTATTTAGAGGATTAAGTCAAGAAGCAATTTTTGAAATACAACAAGAGTTAGCAGGTTTAGGATTAGACTATGGTTCTTTTACTTTTGTGCCGGGTGTAATAGATTTTACAGCTAAAGGTAATGAAATAGATTTTATAGCACAATTAATGACACAAGCTAATGATGCTAATGCTATGTTTCCACAATTAAATTTAATTGATAAAACAGCACCTACATTACTAGGACAACTAAGACCATACTTAGAATATAAAAAAGGTATAGATGCAGAAGCAAATGCATATTTTGAAGATTTACAAGGCAAGTTTGCAGGAGAAATAGTGCCACCTACTGATGCAGAAGTTAAAGCAGCAGTAGATACTTTGTTTGCAGAAAGAGGTTTATACGCTACATCTAAAGATTATGCTAAGTATTCAACTATATTTGGTAACTTACAGAAACAAGCTGCTGAGAGAGAAACAGAGATAGAAGATAATAGAATATCATTAGGTGATGTAATTGGTTTAATGGAACCTTATGATGCATCAGGAGTTTATAGTTATGCAGGATTTGGTGTGACTACACCTACTGCAGAGGAAGCAAGAGAAAAATTAGGAAAACCATTACTACAACCTCTTGATGTAATGAGTGAGCTAGGAAAAGTAATGGATGATTTAGAATCAGGTAGGATAGATGCAAGTCAAGAGATAGCAAGTAGAGCTGCAGCAGCACAACAATTTAAATCTAACTTTATGCAATTTGAGGAGAACTTTTAATGTACACACCACAACAACTTTACCAATACATACAGTACGCTATGAATTACCTGTCTACAGAAGATTTTGAATACAAAGATGGAGATACATTACTTAATCCTAATAACGAAGAAGATATGACAAGACTTATATCTGTAGCATTAGCAGAGCATAGAGATGGAGATGTACCTACAGGATTTGCACAAAATGTACCGGGTGACCAAGGCAGGTCACGTGGTCCTTGGCAAGTGTATGGAACTACTTGGGAAAGTGAGTTACGTAAATACGATATATTTAATTCTTATGACAACATAAATGATGCACTAGATGACCCCGGATTAAATGCTATAGCAGCAGTAATCATTGGACAATATGATGTAGGTGGCAGAACAGGTATAAATAATTGGACTACAAACGATATATCAGGACAAGAAACATTTTTAAATGCAGCTAAAGAATACGATACAAATTTTATAGAAAACCCTACACAGATACAAACACCTGATGGAAATGTAGAAGAAATACCAACAGACCCTACTGTAAAAGGATATGAAAACAGTATTAGTGGTAAAAACCTAATGGAAGTTCCTGAACAAACTATTGCAAGTATGAAAGGTAGTTTAAGAAGTGCAAGTTTAGGTGGTTTGTTTAAAAACGAAGAAACCTATTTGTCGTATAAAGGTAATCGTGTACGTGAAAACAGAGGTAGCGATTTAAACAATATGACAAAGAATATGTTGGCAAATGTAAACTTAGATACTCTTAGCAATCAAAAGATTATGCAAATGTACGTTGAGAATATACACCCCTATTTACCACTAGATGTTACGTATAGAGGTGTAAATGTACAAGGTGATGGACAAAACATTGTGGATTTACTACAAAACAAAAAATTAAATCCTAATGATAATTATTACATACATTCTGAAGGTAGAGTTGCATCAGGTAAAGAAATTAACAAAAGATTAGATTATGCTAAAAATACTATGTATCAGTATTACCTTAATAATAAAGGTACTGAACCTACTACACAATTACAAGATGTATATGAATACATATTTAGAACAATACATCCATACATAAAAATAGCAGAAGAAATTGCACTAGAAGAATTTGAACCAAAAACTTATAGTAATAGAACCCCGGTAATGACACCTGAATCACAATTAACAAGGAGAACACCTGTGTATACATCTGAATCACAATTTACAAGGAGAACACCTGTGTATACACCTGAATCACAATTAACAAGGAGAACACCTGTGTATACATCTGAATCACAATTCACAGGCAGAACACCTGAAATGAAAGCAGCACCTAAATTTTTAAATAATATGGAAAAAATATTGCGTGTAAAACCACAAGGTAATAAAAATAATCAACCACAAGAACGTAATATGGCATCAAGGTTTTTGGATAGATGAGTGAAGAACTTAAAGATTATTTAGAATTTAATACACATCTACAAAAATATGTCGTAGGTGGTGTAATACAATGGGATATGTTAGCTGTAGACATTGTTGAGTTAAGAGAAGAAAATTCTGATATGACAGATGAAGAATTATTTATGGAAATTACTGCAGAGTTTTATGAAGCAAAGTTTTACGAATGAATTTAAACAGATTTGTTACAAACGTACAAGAAATAATATTAAATATAGCTAGTAGTGAAGGTATAGAACAAGCTGCAATAACACCGGAATTAAAAAGTAGGTTAAGGGCAGTAATAAGGTCAACTGCATTATATGCAAATAGAGTAGCTATAGATACTAATACGTATAAAAATGAATTTATTGATGCAATAATACCACGTTTAAGAAACACAGGTATTTCACAAGGCATAAATATACCTGATTCTGTTTTATCTAATATAGGCAATTCAATATCACAAACATTTGGTGATTCAGACTTTAATGAAATAATTATGGATATGGATGATACTGCAGAGTATGAAGCATTCTTAGATAATGATTATGAAAATATTGTAAATGAATTAGAAAACATAGAAGAAAATAGACAGGCATTAGAAGCTGCACAAGATACTGACCCTGATAACACACCCTCACATGTTGATGAAATTGCTGAATTTATGGATAGACAAAATACACCTGAAAGAATAGAAAGCAATATCAATACTTTACTAAATGTAAACCCTGATACTGAACCAAGAGCATTAAAAAAAGGTCGTGTACAAAAGGCAATATATAATTATATAGGTAGTGATTACAACCAAGCAGACATAGATTTATTTAAATTTTTAGATAACATTGAAGTTTTAGATTCAACATTAACAGGCAATCCAGATTCAAAAATTATTTTGAAATTTTCAGGTGATATAGTTACAAAAACTAACGAAGGCATTGAATTGCTTGATGCAGTTGTAACAGATATAGAAACTATATTAAGTGATATAGAAGGTATTGATGTTGTTGGGATAGAATACACAGATGTAGATGAAGTATCAACATCACAAACAAATTTAAAAGCAAGACAAAATAGTAGGCGTAGAAGTAGTATAAATCAAGAGTCAGCAGTAGCTTACAAATATATCAATATGAGTGCTGAAGAAGTGAAAAATATGTTAGGTGATATATTGTTTGATGAAGTTAGATTGTTATCTAGTAAATATAATGTTAATGTTACAAATTTATATCCCGGTGGACCTTTGATTACTGCAGCACAAACAGGACATAAATATTTTGTACAAGATATATTTGAAATGATTGCAAACAGTAATGAGTTACAAAGTATATTAGATAACTCAAAATTAAAATGGGTAATTTTAGGTGGTAATAAAAAAAATGGTTCATTTCAGGATATGAACCTATACAAAGGTGGTGTAAGTAAATATTTTAAAAGATTACAACGTAATGCTAATCCTGAAACAAAAGCATCATATAAAAAAATAAATGAAAAACCCGGATATGTTTTAGGTTTAGAATTTACAGACCCATCAGGTAGAAAACATATTGTGACAGGTATGGTATCAGATGGTGAATATAGTAATTCTATATCTTTTAATACAGGTTCGAACCAATCTGATATAACAACTAATTTTTTTAATTTTGACCCTGACTATGGAAGTAGATATGGTTTAAAAGGTTATTTTCCTAATACATTAAATGGTCTTGCTATGAAGATGAAAGGTGCTGCATTAACTGTAGTAAGACAATGGTGGCAGGGTGTGTTAGGTATTGCAGATAAAGAAGAAATGATACTAACACAAAGTCCAATAAATGCATATGTTGGCAATTTTTATCAAAGAGGTGGATTTTTATTTGAAAGTGTAAATTTAGTAAACGAAACTTTTTTAGATGCACAAGAAAGTTATGATGTTTTTAATCGAAGCATGATTCGTTTTCCAAACAAAGATGTGGTATTAGATGATGGTTGGAAAATACCTAATGCCAAACATGAATGGACAGTAACACTTAAAAAAGATACTAATTTAATTGGTAGACCATCAAACATACAAGTTGTGAGAGCTAAAAGAAGTTATTTTAGTTTAGATGATATAGAAAAATCACCAAGGCACAATGCAATAAAATATTTAATGAATGTGCAAAACGCAAATCGTATTCAAGATGCTAATCGACTAATGTTAAATATTGCAGGTATAGCATTTGGTTCAGGTTCATCTTTAGCAGATGAAGTAATAGATTACATACAGAGTAATCCCGATACAAAATATATATTTAAATACTCAGATATAAATAATATGTTATTAGAAATATATAAATTAGACCCTAAAATTATTGGGCAAATAATTGCAAGTTCAGAACAATTAAAACGTGTAACAGGTATAGATTTACAAAACGTTTCTGATGATGTTAAACAAATATTTAATTATAAAGAAACATTACCTTTAGATATTGAAGGTGGTATATCAGAAAAATCTTTGTATCAATTTATAGAAATAATAGCAGATTCAGTAGGACCGGAAATAGTAACAAATAATTTAAAAATATATAAAAGAGAAGATGTTATAAATGATTTAACTTCAGATGTTGAACTAAACGAATGGATTTATGATGTAAATGAAACTACACTACAAACTACAGATACTACAACGACATCTAGAACAACACCAATTTATACAAATTTAAATGATGTAATGAACTCAGATTTTTATAGTAATAACGAATTTGGATTTTTTTCCAACAGAGTTTCTGAAGTATATGACAATATGACTTATGATGAATTTAGTAATGATTTTACAGGTATGCACATAGCTGACGATGATTATATTGATTGGGCTATTCTTACAAGAAGTGCAGGTGAAGATGATTTAAGAGGTGATGTATTTACACCGAGAGAGATAGCTCAAGCAAATAGGTGGGGAGATATTACTCCAATTAACACAAATGTAGATGGTATGTATTATTTAGATGATACATTTAGACACAACTTTCTTCGCAATATTCAATATACAATTAGTAGTGCTGCTGATGATATGTCAGATGTTAAATTACTAGCTGCAGATGTAGAGTATATGGGTGCAGCAAGTTTAGGTGGTGATGTTCACGATTATTTTGAAATAGGTGTTATATACGAAAAAACAGAATTTGATGGAACAACAAAACAATACAGAATATATGAAACTGTAAGAGTAGAATCAGATATGTATATTAATTCAGTTGATGCAAATCATGTAAATTTTCTTGATACAGTTAGAACAGGAACACCTACAGACTTTGCAAGGCGTTCACGACTTGCTTTAGTTGATGCATTAGGTATGACATTTACAGAGCAAGGATATACTGTAAACCACACACAAATAGATGACACATCTTTAAATGGTCGAGGTAGGATGTTAATAAAAACACACCCATCAGGTAGAATTGGTAGAGTTATGGATATTGCTATGCCTTATCCCGGTCAACGTGGTAATTATATAAATAATTTTAGAGGTGCAGTTACATACACACCATTAGGAGATGAAAATGTAAGAGTACAACAACAAAGAGATTTACATCAAGAAAATTTAGAAAAAAGAAACAATCAAACTAAAGTACCTGCAGCTAATGTTACAGAATCACAAATACAAACATTCTATTCGCAACATGAATTAGATTACTTAGTTAATAATGATGGAAGAAATCCTGAATTAATCAATAAAAACTTAGAAGAACTATTTAATTTTATAGACAACAAAACTACAGGTGCAGTACAGATTACATTTAACAATGGTATTGATGCATTTGTATTAACAAAACACACTAATCAACCATTAGTATGGGCAGCACATATAGATTCTTTAGACCAAGACCTTATGCCTCCTGATGATATTCAATATTTAAAAAACAATTTACAATTTCCTGAAGGGTCTGAAATTATATCACCTGAAGGTCTTCTACATAGAATTAACAAAGTTACATTCTTAGTTCCTAATGAAGATATTGTACATGGCGTATTACCAAGTTTTATTAAAAGATTAAATGATGAAGGTACTGCATTAATAACAGATGGCAGCAACGTTAATTTATTTTATGTAGGAAATATGGCACATGAGCAACCAACTTTAGCACAGTATAGAGTTACAGAACCTGCACCTGATGATGGGTTAGATATATTTGGTGACCCTGATTCACCTGATAATCAAAACGTTAGAGCTAATTATGGTTATGGACAATCAATGAATCAGTATGATGACAGAGTACCATTGTATCAACAATTTAACGAAACAAGAGTTCCTGTTGGTAACAATCCATCTACACGTAATTTAAGAGAGATGGCACGTGCATTTGCACAAACTAAAACAGGTAAGGGTTTAGGTTATGCTTGGAAAACAATAGACATAGGTGAAACATTAATATCTAAAGCATTTGCACAAGCACAGAAAGCAGCACTTGCAGCAGGTGCAGTAGGTCTTGGTGGTGCTGCAGCTACAGCAGCAACAGTATGGGCATTTTACGAAATAGGTAATTTAATATTTTCTGTATTACAAGGTATTCCTGAACTATATAACGTAAACAGAAAGAGAAATGAGATATTACTTAATGGTGAACAATGGGAAAAAGATTTTGTTGAAGATACTTTTTGGCAGGATTATGGACCTGAACTGCTAGAGATACTACAAGAAGCAGGAGATAGGTCACCTGCAGAAATGTTGTCAGAAAAAATATGGACATTTACTTTAGATAATTTATTTAAACAATCACAAGGAGAAGTAATACCTGAAGCATTAGTAGATGATAGTGAAGAATTAGATATGAGAGATGACTTATGGTATGCAAATGTACCTAATGACTACAAGATAGAACTAATGCAAGACAATATAGATTATGATAAAGTGTTATCAGGGTATTACAACAATAGACCTGAAGCAAATGTAATTATGAACAGGACATTACAATTAGCTAATGATGTCTATAATAGAGATAGATTCCCGGGGAATAGATAATGGCAATATTTAAAGAAGGAAGTTTACTACAAGTACCTGATGAGTTAATCATTGTAAATGGTAAGTATTATGCTGTATATAATTACGTAGCTACAAGTGGTAACACTATGCCTTTAGTGGTAGATGTAGATTTACCTGAAAGTTTTGCAGAAGGTGCATTAGATGCTGCAGTAGCGTACACAGAACAGGAGTTTGCAGACCAATATGGATATGCATTTTTTCCAATGTTTAATTTATCAGACTTAAAAGTTATTGACCCTGAAAGTGAAACTACAGATATTGATTGGTTATTAGAGAATGTAGAGAATGATTTGCAAAAGAAAGCAACTATATTTGGTAAAGAATGGTATTTAGATGATGAAGTACAGCAGTTGTTTGCATATGGTGCAATTACAGGTGAGGACATATCACCATATTTAGAAAATTTAACTTGGTTTAAAGACCACAACGCAGCACAAAGGGATTGGATTACGCTTGTATATAACAATCCACAAAAAGCACAAGAGTTTATTAACGATAATTACATAGCACTTAGAACACAAATGAACCAATTAGGTATATCAGGTTCAGGTGTAGATGATTTAACAAGGCAATTAGCAGGTGATATAGCACAAGGAAATATTGATTCTGCCGAGGCATCACAGATATTATCTTATCTTATAGACCCATATAAATTAACTATGGCAGGTGGTATAGATGCACTAAATGAAGATTACAGAGGTTTTACAGATAAAATTAATCCAAGTAAAAATGGTATATCAAGTGCTAAAGATTTAATAACAAAATATCTTGGTGTAGATGCTGCACAAGAGTTTACAAAAAATGGAATAGTAGAACAGTATGCAGCTATGTTAAGAGCAGATGCAGAAACCGGCACTACAAATAACGAAGATATTATTAAAGAACAATTACAAACTGCACACGATAAATTGTTTCCACAGTTTGAAGGTAGTCAACACGAGATGTGGTCAGCACCAATGTATAGTAAATTTTTATCGCTTACAGGTAAAACAGCTTTATCAAATACAGACAAAAAAAATGTAGATATAATTTCACAAAAAACCGGTGGAGATATGACATTGTTTGCAGGTGAAATAAGAAATCAATATGAAGATGACCCTACATACGCAGACCAAGTGTTAGGTGCTATGACTACTGCATTTGGTAACCAAGATGTATCAGGTGTATTTACAGGACAGAGTTTAGTAGGATAGTATGACAGTAGAAGAAATAAAAGCAATACAAGCAGAACTTGGTGTAACAGTAGATGGAATTATAGGTCCTGAAACACAAGAAGCTGCAAGAGCAGCACAAGCAGCATCACCATTTGATGAAACTAAATATGATTTTATTGTTGATTTTATTATTCCTGAAACAGACACTAATGAAATTGTTGAAAACAATGGTGAAAACATAATAAGTACTGCTGAAGATTTTTTTGCAACGAATGTACAAGAAGATAAATTTGGTAGTGCATTAGGCACTACATTGTATGTTAAGTTATCTGATGGTTCTATTGCAACTGCAGGTAGTTTAGAAGAGTTTGAATCAAGATTTTTTAATACTGAAACAGGTACATTAAATGAAGGAATTGAGTTAGCATCATCAAGTGACATAATTAAATTTAAATCTGATACAGCAGCATCTATTTCATTAGATATAGATACATCAAAATTTCAAATAGACACAAGTGCTATGGAAAAAACACTTGGAACATATGCAGAAGATGCACAAGTAGCAGAGTTGGCACAAACAGGACCATCTACATTTGAACAAGCAAAAGGATTATATCCTTATTTAGATGACAGATTAATACGTAAGTTTATGGATAAATATGCAGAAAGTGGTAATGAAAAATTAGCACTTGCTGAAATGAGAGCAGACCCAATAATGAATGATGTATATCCGGGAATAAAAAGAACAGATGGTACTTTACGTATGACAGAAAAAGAATATGTAGCTGCTGTAGACAATATGAAAGCTACTATACGTACATACAATTTAAACCCTAACGAATTTCAAGATGATATTGTATCTGCAATTAGTGGTGATGTATCTCCATTAGAGTTTAGACAGAGAATGGATGCAGGGTATGAAGGTGTAGTAAATAATATTCCTCAAATTAAAGAAGCGTATCTAAATAATTTTGGTATTGATTTACCTGATGAATCTATATTTGCTATGTTTGTTTCACCAAATGTTTCTACAAAAATATTAGAAGGGCAAATTAGAGCATCACAAATACTTGGTGAAGCAGAAGCATCAGGATTCGGTGGTATATCTGCACAAGTAGGACAATCACTAGCACAACAAGGTCTAACACAAGAAGGTGCAAGAAAAGGATTTGGACAAGCAGCATTAACATTAACAGGTTTACAAACTGCTGCACAAACACAAGGTAGAGAAGGTCCAACTGCTACAGAGTATGTACAAGCTACACAACTTGGACAAGCAGAACAGTTAGACCAATTACAAAAATTATCACAACAAATACAATCTGAAAGTTCTTTGATAACAGGTGCAGCTAAATCACAAACAGGTGCTGTAACAGGTTTAGAAGAAGCATAACCACAATATATAGTATATAACTTGCACAACCACAATATGTGGTATAATCAAATCAAGCTGCGTTTGTAAGTCTGCAGGATAATATGACTTCAATTTTGTAATCGGTCTTGATGCCTACTGACAAGACCTGTCAAATAAAAACAGTAGTGTAAG
>Ga0209645_1000276_pt1 | contig 27489 bp, 14 predicted proteins | sample ETNvirenome_6_30_FD_184070 | JGI IMG/M metagenome (GOLD analysis project Ga0209645, IMG submission 184070) | Marine viral communities from the Pacific Ocean - ETNP_6_30 (SPAdes) (version 2) | ecosystem: Environmental > Aquatic > Marine > Oceanic | place: Pacific Ocean | collected 2013-06-19
ATTTTAGATATTTCGCTATTGATTTGGGGCAGTAAGCCGCTTATAACTTGAACAGGTATTCCTCTTTTAGAGGTTGCCTGTATAAAAAGATCAAAGACTCTTATTTTACTGTTTATGCGATCATAATCTTCTTTTTGCTTATTAAGTACATTCAATTGAGCCTTTGTATTTGCCTGCTCTTGAATTAAAGCTATTCTTCGCTTGTCATGCTTATTGAGCTCTTTTTTCTTCTCTTGCAATCGATTACTTAATGCCTTTCTCGAATCGTCAACGTCTTGATTGTCAAACCTGTGCCGGAGGTCTTGCAAGATATCGTTCCTCTCTTTTATCATTCGATCTTGATTTTTAATATCATTTTCTAGAGAGTTAATTCTGACTAGCTTTTCTGAAATTGATGCTACAAGACTAGATTTTTTCTGTAGAATAGAGTTGTATTTTTCTATCTGCGATTCATAGTCTTCTTTTGATAGTTTCCTAAAGGCACTGTTAATGTCATCTAAGTTTGTCTTGATAGAAACAACTTTTTCTTCTTGCGCTTGTAGTTTTAACTTATTTCTATGAGACTCTTTTATGAACTTACAAGTTGGAAATTTATCTCCGCAAGGAACTTCATCAAGTTTGCTTACAGACTTCTTTAAAACTGAGAGATCTTTCTTTTCAAGGTTGTACTTGTTTTTAATTTCATAAAGTGACTTTTCAATTTTTATCTGAGCTGCTCGCTTTTCTTTGACTCCTTCAATATCAAAACTATCAATAAAAGCAGAGATTTTTTCAATTTTCTGTTCTTTGTCAAATATAGCGTCTCTTATACTGTCTAGTTCTATTTGGAGGTTTTCTTTTCTAGTGACGCTAGATCTGTGTGCTCTTTCAGCCTTTTGAACTTCCTCCTCATCAACAAAAACGTCGTCTCCGGCTTCGTGAAGCTCTCTAGTAATTAAATTAATGCTCGCTTTTGTTCTTTTTATATCCGCTCTACAAACTCGCAAAGACTCATTAGTGTCTTCAGATTCTGACAAAAGTCGCTCTGTTTTCTTTTTCCAGTTAACGTCTGAAAGATGTCTAGCTTCAGCTCTTAAATCATTAGAGTCTTTTTTGGCTAATTCATTCATTTTATCAAAGACAGCTAAGTCAAGAAAGTTTGTCAATATTGCCTTTCTAGATGAAGCTTTTTCTCGTATAAAGTTATTCATCTGACCTTGTGAAGCCAGGCTAGTCATTAAAAACTCTTCTGATGTGCCTATCATGTTCCTTAAAATCTTTTCTGTTTCTCGACGCTGTTCTTCAGTTAGATCTTCAATTTCTTCTCCAGCATTGTTTAGTTTGAAAAGCTTAAGTGATGTTGGCGCCCAATAGCCTGTCTTGTTTTGCTTTTTGACTGTTGATCTGACAATCCTATAAGGGATGCCATTGACAGATATATCAATAGAGGACTTACAAGAATTGTGTCGGGTGTTGATTACGTGGATATTTTTAATCGCGCCTCTGTCTGTCGTGTTAAAGAGGTTGTACGCAATAGTCCCAATAATAGAAGATTTACCCTTTGCATTTTTTCCAAATATTCCAGTAATGCCAGGTAATTTTTCAAAATTAATTACGTTGTCCGACCCATATGAAAACAAGTTACTAAAATTAATCTTGTTAATTGACCACTTTACATTCCTTAAGTCAGAATTATCTTGGAGTACTTCTGACAAATATTTATCTACCATTTCTTGAAGTACTTCAGTCGTCTTGGTGTCGGCGTCGTGATTTGAATAGTACTCTTTTATTAGGTTTTTATGGACAGTTGGATCTCTAAAGTCAATTGCATTTGCATCTTTTCCTACAATGTGTTCAGACTCATTTTTAGCATCTATTTTGAAAACAACTTCAGTTGCATTTTTCTTCTTTAAGAGAATTTTTTGAAGTCTTCTGGCGTCAAGCTGAGAGATGTAGCTGTCAGACTTAATTCTAAATCTTGTGAGGCGAGGATACTCTTCACATGCTTTTACAGTAGTGTCGACATCGCCGCGCCAGGAAATTGTTGCAAAAGTGTACTGATTTTTTACTGGATAGAAGTCTACCTTGAAATCGTCTTTGTCCTTAATGTCCCAAAAAAGGAATCCTTTCTCTGAATCTTCACCGTAATTTTGCTGAATTGTTGAACCACAATAAGCAACTGTTTCTTTTTCATTTAGAAACTGACGCTTGTGAATATCTCCTAGCATGGCAAAGTCAAAGTTGTCAAAGATAGAGCAGTTAACTTCGCCTTCAATACCCCAGTCTAAGTCTGTTAAAGACCCACGAACTGCTCCGTGATAAAGTGCTATGCTCACCTTATCTTTAGAAGGTTTAACACTGTCCCAATTCTCCTCGTCAAAGCAAGAAAGGACGCACCATTCAAAGTCAGTGCCTTCAATTGGATACGTCCCAGAGTCTTTGTACAAAAATATATTTTTATTGTTTAGCGCAGTTATGACAGGTGTGATTGCATCTTGTCTATCTTTGTTTAAGATTAGACCGTCGTGGTTGCCAAGAATTACGTGAGTTGGTGCAATCTTTGCCATCTCTGTAAACCACCAGCAAAGGCAGTCAATTAGCTCAGGAGAGATACCTTGCGTTTTTGAGTGCACTATGTCGCCACCCACATATATAACGTCAGGCTTAAGCTTTTTAGCCTGAGCAAACATGTTTTTGAAAGACAAGATGTACTCTTGATGCCTAGATAAGCCGCGCCAGTGAACATCTGCAATATGCAATATTTTCATAAACTCCTCAATACTTCATTTCAACCACCGTGTCTCGTTTGTCGGGGTTAAAATATAGTTTCTGTCCTGGTAATACTACCCAGCATCTCTTAGAAATACAATTTTCTGGCTTGGGAGCTTGACCATCAGTCATAATAACGTATCCGTCGTACAAACTAGAAACTTTCCTAAAGTGAGACTCAACTGAATTGAAGCATGTACCACCGTACCTTGTACGATAAGGAGAGCGAATGCCTTGACGCTTTTTCCAAACATGCATACTGCTCTCATCAACCTCAGAGTCAAAGTGAAAGACAGTAAATGTAACATTCTTAGATAGCTCTGAGAGTGCTCCAAAGAACAACTGAATATCGTTATCTGAGCAGCTTCCGCTCTGATCAATATAGATTGCGATATTCGAGGTGTGCTTAATCTTTCTTCCTGGGTGCACATAAGGATATTTGCGATTAATTCGCTTGAAAGTCCTGGACTTGTTTGCGCGTTGCTTAGTCCCGCAGAAGTAGTGAAGAACACGTTTCCAGTCAACAGCTTCCTCAAGCATCTTTCGGATCTGCTTCTTCATTTCGCTTGAGCATGATCCCCAAGCATTTGTCCTATCAGCACGTTCTGCTGCCTCTTTGACAATCTTCTTGACCTTAGCGTCAGCGATTTCCTTCTCACCGTCAGAAAGGTTCTCGTCAAAGTGATGGTCAAACCCTGCAGACGAACCTTCTCCAGGTTCGCCTTTTCCAAATGCATCTTCAATAGCATCCTGGATATCAGGGTTTTCCTTAAGCTTATCCATGTACCATTCAGATGCCTTATTAACTGGGAGCTTTTCAATAAAATCAGAGAGTGACTGTGCCTTAGCCTGGCGGTCTTCTGGAAGTGAGCTCAAGCTTTTAAACACAACAGGCTTTCCTGGGACTAGACCTCCTTCTGGAAGTTCATCAAGAGGAATAGTACTGTTAATTGCTAGATCAGTCGCAATATTCCACATAAGGTGCGGATCTTGCTTTCTAGTTGTAAGGTGGCTAAAAATTAGATGATAACATTCATGCTTAAGAAGGCCAAATACTTGCATCTGATTTAGCTCACTTACAAACTTTGGGTTCCAAAACAGCTTAATTGAGTCACCCGAGCATGTTACACCTGCAGTTGGAATTGCTTCTGTCTTAATCTTCTCCATGTTTCTAACAATATGAGAAAAGAAAGGCTCGTTAAGCAGAAACTTAATCAAAAGGTTGTTAAATCTGCTTTCAGTCATTGCATCTTGGTTTTCTTCAGTATTCATTGTTAACCCCTCGTTGTGTTTATATTATACAACAAAATAGCTTGTGTTGCACGAATTACTGCTGAGTTTGAGCAGAATTAACAATCTCTACAACTCTCTTTGCAATGTACTTGTGAACTTTCCGAATGTTAGGAATGTTCTTTGTCTCCATAATAGAGTTCATAAAGTTAACTAGAATTTCATCAGAACAGGTCTCAGAAAAGCTACATGCATTCTGTGCTTGAGTAACAGACAACTCATTGGTTTTACTGTAAGTAACGATCTGATCAATTAGATCATTCTTTTTATCATTTGAAAGCTTTTCAATTGCACTTTTGTTCTTTGACCAGTCGTTAATGACATCTTCAGCGCTAAACTTAATTTCGTAGTTTCGAATATAGTCAACAAATGCCACTGACGTCTCTGTTCCGATAAAGCCCGTGCACATTGGGAACACAACTTCAGGAACATCGCCTCCGATAAGAGAAGACGGTGCAATCCCAGCATGAGACAGTGACTTGTTCAGGCGGTCCCAAGAGGCTGGATTTGGGTAAACTTTCCCTGGCTGTAGCTCACCAGTGTGTCGCAAATGAGATGGGTACTTTTTAATAAAGCTAGTGATAACTGCGTCGACTCCTGCATTCTCTGCCCACGACAGCCAGTCTTCAGTTGTTGGCTCAAGAGAGGTTACAAAAAAGCGACGAAGAAGTGCTGGGTCCATATCAGTTACCTGGTATTCGCTACCTTCGTTAACAGCAGCAAAAACACGGGTTTCTGGGTGGAGCTTGTGACCGTTCAGTTCGCGATCCAAAACAATCTGGAAGGCGCATTGCTGTACTTCGATAGATGCACGATTAAGCTCATCAAAGAAAAGAATAACAGGTTCTGTACAGGCGCGCATAAACCAGTCGACAGGAGCAAATCGGGTCATTCCGTCTGTAAGCTCGGGAAGGCCGATGATATCACCCTCAGTCATTTGTGAAAGCCGGCGATCAATGACGGGCTGATTGAGCTTTTTGCCTACCTGATGAACGATGTGTGACTTACCAATTCCAGTTGGGCCCTTAGCCAGAACAGCAATTTCGGGTGGAAGCTGTGAGATCACGTTGACAAAAGTTTTGATATTCATTGTTTTTCCTTTGTATTAAGTTCTTTATTATTATAATAGGTAATTAGTTAAGTTGCACGTTTTCTAAGTTAATCTTCAATTACTGTTAGTTCTCTAGGGTTCATCCAGTGACGACCAGCTGCAGACATCACTAGCACATAACCTCTATACTTTGCCTCTTTGGCATTTCTAAACTTTCCATTAGCATGTTGTTCAATAACCATGCCAAAGCATTCTTCTCCGCCGCGGTCAAATGTCACGGCGTCGCCGACACTAATGTTCCAGCTAATCTCTACCTTAGCTTTTTGCCTTTCTTGGCGCTTGAATGCTCGTTTAGCTTCTTTACGCTCTTGGGCAAGTTCAGCATTTGTTACGTCATCTTCATTAGTCTCTTGCTTAAAGATCTTCTTTACATCTTTTCGAGTTAGAGTATTGGACTCTTCTTCATAGAGTGCTTCTAGACTATCTTCGTCTAGGCTTTCCTCCATTCTTTGACGTTCTTGTCGAATCTGCTCTCTAATCTGTTGACGCTGCTCGTAAGTTAGTTTCATAGCCGTCCCTCCTCTTGGTTATATTATAATAAGCAAAGTAAGAAGTTACACGAGTTAGGCTTCAGACAATATTTTCTCTATATCGTTCTCATTCATAAAATTACTAAGCATAGGAATGTAGTTTTCATCAATTACTTGATTTAGAATGTCAAAATTATAATTTAAGTCTGACGCTAAAATAACTCGTCCGGATCTTCCGTTCCCGTCAGTAAATGGGTGAACCCACTCATAAAGAACATGTTTTATAACAGGTTTGTTTGTTAATTCAAGACACTTTTTAATGTTTTCAATTATACTACTTGGCGTTGAGTATTTTATTCCTCCTGGCGAATAGTGCTCAAAGCCTCTTAGCTGGCCTGGCGAGCCTCGCTCTATGACTTCAGGCAAAAACATCTTGTGTATCTGAACAATTTTGTCAGGAGCATCAACAGGAGAAAGTGTGTACGAACAAACAAGGGCATCCAGGGTTGATTTTATGTGCTTGTTTTCTGTGATATAGCTTGTAGGATATCCCATTAAAAACTCTTTTGAAGCTTCATGGCATTCTCTAAAGTTCAAATTATACCCTTCTATTTGATTTGTCCTATAAATGAATTCGGATAAATCTTGAGAGTACATTTTAATTGCATCTTCTCTAGAAAAAGACGGTCGCAAGTTTTGTGCAATTTGCCTCAAGTGATTACTACACTCTCTAAAATGAAAGTTTTTTAAACTTTCCACAACCCTTAGTTTGTTATCTTTATTGTATGAATCAGACAGCATTTCTCCAACAAGCCTCCCGTAAGTGATATCAGTAGGAAAATGTACACCATTTTCAATTCTTGACTGAGCAATTAACTCTGCAAGAGTAGAAAAATCGTTTCTTAGCGAAGGAATTGATTTTGACAAAACTCCTGCTAAAAAATATGCAATTGCTGTGTGACCGCTTGGAAAAGAAGGAGACTTTGAGTCTTTTATATTAGTATAGTATTCGCTAGAATCTACAAGATACTGCTTTGGCCTTTTCCTGTTATGCCTATACTTAAGACGAAGAACTATTGCATCAACTTCATCAAGTAGTTTTGACATTTCTTTCCAGTCAATATAGATGCCTTCCTCAGAGTCAACAAACTCTTTAAAGACTTTCTCTACAGAATTGTCTGAATTTATTAAAAATTTGCTTGCAAGACAAGGTGACTTCACACACCTTTCCACTTCTTGCAAGTCTTTGTTAAAACGATCAGTCCCAGGATCTGGATAGTGCATTAAAGGTATTGACTTTTCTGCTTCACCTAGTCTGTGACAAATCTTTGACACTTTTTTTAAATGCTTTTTATGCATTCCATGCGCTGATGTTCCTTCAAATAGCGCCTGGATTGATATCATTCAAAACTCACCTTTGTTCTTTTTATACTCAATGCTGTGATAAACATCACCGATCATCTGCGCCATCTGCGCTATCTTAGATTCTTGCCAATCTTGAATTTGCTCACCCTCATCAATCATTGACGACAGCTTGGCAGCGTATCTGGATATTTTAGAAAGTTGTGGCTTTGCCATGTAGCTAGCGCTGTGATGAGAATCTTTTTGACCGCATGGGCCAGAGTGTATTTTCCCACACCCCATGCAAGGCTTAGGGTTTGCCAAGATATCAGAGACAAGACCGTCCATTTCATGTTCAGGAGCTTTTTTGCTGCCACAGCCGCAACCTTCACTTAGAGTGTGAATACCTGATGGGCAGGGTGCACTCATGTCCGGCTCGTCGTCCATATACTCTTCATCATCATAGTAGTCACCCATATCTGCTGGGACAGCCGGGCCGTCTATGGATAGATAGTTTGGTTCACCTAATTCAGGTGGCGACATTAAAGAGTCTTCGCCTACAATTTTTCTAACTTCATTTTTAATTAGCTGAGCTAATTCTGCTTTAGTAATTCTTGTTTTCATTATGTTCCCTAATAGATAGATCCTGACTTGATCTCGCTTATTAAATATCCAATTCTATTAGTAACATCAAAATGTTTAGCACAGTTAATAAAATTTTGAGCTTCGGCAATAGTCATATCTCCAAAGTCAGACTCTTCATGGTTTGTAATTCTCACATCAATGCAATATTCAGAAAGCTTTTTTGCTATCTTCATCCCTTTTCCTCTTGCGTCCGGATCCAATGCTAAAACAACAGGTGTTTTATTTAAAATAATTTTTTTGAAAAGTAAATAATTTTCATCGATCCAGCTTCCAAGCATGCATGCAACGTTACCTTTTATTTTTACAGCATCAAAAACCCCTTCTACGAGAACTAGCTCTTTTGACCAGTCTATTAGATTTTCATTGAATATGATATCTTTCTTGCTAGCAACGCAATTTCTGTAAGCTATTTTTTGATTCTTATCATATGTTCTTGAGAGAAAAAAGTTTAGATTTAGATCGCTGTCAAACGAAGGAAATATAATTCTGTTTGTAAACTCATATTCATTGCTTATTCCTGCCTTATATTTCACAATATCGGCGTCTGTCAGCCCTCTAGCGTACAAGTAGCTTTTTGCTATTCTTGCTGACCTGCTATTGCTAAGACACAAAAGAGTAAAATCTTCAGGCAATAAAATTTTTTCTTCTTCTTCAACTTCTTGTGTTAGATTTCCAAATGCTTCAGATAAACCACTTATGACATTTTTAAAAGCACCAGACTTTTTTGCAAGATAAGCAACATTCTTTCCTTTAGTTTCACAAACCCAGCAATGATACATTCCTGTTTCTAAGCAAATTGACAGCTTTCTCTTTCTTGCTGATTTTAGATTGCCACACTCTGGACATACGACAGAAACATTTTTTGAATCTTTTGATACAGTACCTTCGCCAAATGCTGACGTTATTAATTCAAGCTTGTCTTTTTCTGTCACTATTCCCATAATGGGATTATAATAAGCCTAAATTGATTTTTCAATACAATATGCCTTACCTATCACATAAGCATCTGCCATGTCATACGCTTCACTACAGATCCTCTCAGAGCCTTTATTCGGACCACTCTTTAGTATTTTAGTTGGCCAAACGATATCGGGCTTGTCGATTGATACCCACTCCAACACCTGTTGCTTTGTATTTTTTTCTTTGTTCTTCCTGTCAATTTTTAGACCTACAATTCTTCTTGCAGAATTGACATTCATTGCCTCAACAGGTACTTCTAATCTTTCATGACATATCCACCTAACAACCCCATTGAACTGTGCTAAGGTCATTAAGGTTTTTGCTGAACTTAGGCCTGGGCGGAAAGCTTGTAGATTTTCTTCTACTACAACTTTATCAATAATGTATGCCTCATCTAAATTAATGATGCTGTTTTTAACGTGGTTTGCTTTCTCAAACAGCCCCTTATGTTTGCTCAGATCAATATATCCAATGTCTACAACGTCATTCTCGTTAAACAGGCAGTACCCTGTGCAGCTAGTCGATATATCCAGAGCCAATATCATTAAAAATCCTGCTTAAGCCTTATGACAAATTCGTCTTCTTGCGTTTTGACTATTGGTTGCGCGAAGTTTGCCTTTGCAATAATGTTAAAATTATCATCATGAATGTTAACACCTGTTATGTAAATAGATTTCAGATTTGAATCATTTGCACCAGTTGTAGGTGTTATCGCCTGGTATGTGACATTTGAAGATGAAGTAAAATTCCACTCGTTGGCAGGAATATTTACTATCATTGTGTGAATATTTTGCTCACCCTTAAATTTCATGTCTGTCTTATCTTTACAAAAATAGAGTAAGTGCGGTGATTTTATAACAACTATCCCTTCTTCATATAGAATATTGCCTACGCTATTCCATTCTGCGTGTTTTGTAAGCGCGTCGGCTCTATATATATTTCCTCGGCCGTTGTCTTTAAGCGTTATGCTTATATTTCCTTGAGACCCTGTGAGGTTTGCATCTTTAATTTCAAAGCTTCCTGGGTGAATCTTGTTTCCATAGTAAAGATTTGATATGTCAAAAATAGATATTTCATTTGAACTTACATCTTTTGTTCTTTGTGCTATTGTCAAAACAGATCCAGGTGCAACGCCAGGATTTTCAGGAGCTGTACCGACAATATCATCAAAAATTGAGCCGCCTTCGAATATAAGCCCTGGGTAGAGCGATGCTGTTGGAATTAATCTTTCTAGACTAATAATTGAATAATCAGATACACCATTTGATTTCTTAAATAGCTCACTAGCAGACATGTAAGACTTCTCTAATATATCATAGTGAGGTGTGAACAATCCGTTGTCACACGGGAGAATTGTCATGTTTCGCTTTATGAGCGATCCAGAAGGAAAAGGACTGGCATCAATTTCGCCACCAAAATTAGGATCAAAGTGAGATTCATAAACAAATTGATCCGCGGTAATATTTTCAATTGAAGATGTAAGCACAGAAGCTGATAAAAATAGAAGCCTTGGGTTTCTACTTTGCGCAAAATCTCTTACAAAATTTTCTAAATTTATTAGCTTGCCACCGACTCCAAAAGAAAATTGAACGTTAAACGGGTCTGCAGTTCTATCTGCAGCGTTCCCATTACCAGGAGACTTTTGAAATGGAGTTAGCAAAACCTCTCTTGTCGGTGTATCTGGGAAAAAATATGGTGGCACCCAGAGTCGAAGATTAGATAGGTCATCTTTTGGGCTCTCAAATCTAAGCTTAGCACCAAAAGTATTACCGTAACCTCTGTCGTAATACTTGCTATATAGTCGAATATCGTGAACTTCTGCTTGCAATGGGTGTGTAAACATTGATCCAGTATGAACGCCTGCAGGATTAAAGTTTCCTGTTCCTAGCGGTGTAACACCCTCTGACGCTATTTGTCCGTTGGCAGCTGAGGCTGTAACGTTAAGGTGAAGAAGCTTTGCATTGTCAGCCAGACTTCCGTGATAAAAGTTGCCTATAATTAATCCTGCAGGTGAGGGTCGGCTAAGCGACTCAGGTACAGCTGAGGAGCTGCCTATAGTAGGCTGATTATACGCGAAATAAGTCTCGTTCTCATCTATAAAAATTGACCCTGTTCTATTATTTGACGTAGCAGACCATTGCACACAAACATGATGCCAATGATTCTTCTTTAGCGGTGTTGAAGAACTAAATATTAAGTCTCTTTGAACGCCGCCTACCATCCCTAGCGGTGATAAGCCGATAGTAGAGGGCTCAATATCTGAGCTAGCACTCATCTGCAACAAAATCTTAAATGACTCTGGTTCACCATAAATATCTACGTCTGATCCGGACACCAGCGAAACTGACATCTGCGTAGGCATATGATAGATTGTTCCTGCCCTATAGTCCCCTCTGTCAGTTAGCTTAGAATACCTCGGATTGATCCAGAAATTTAATGAAAACTCTGTCTCAAGACCGTAACAATTATCAACGTTTGGATATATCAGGCATGATCCGGTTGGTATTACCTGGCCGTCACTTCCGGACACACCAAAGAAGTTTAAAGAATTGTAATTTGAGTACCAAAAACCGCAATTTTCATACCTGTGACGATGCTCAGGCATCATAACGTTTCTTATCACATTTTTGACAGTAGAATTCTTAGTATATTTAAAAGGCGGGTCAAACCTAAAAACATCTATTTTTTTATCAAATCTTACATCTTTAGGCGCGTCATCAATTAAGTCTAGATATCTTGTTAAAGAACCAGTTAGTGTGTATTCTCCAGGAACGCCTCTTGCTGCAGTTTGAGCTTCATGAAGTGAAACTGCTCTCACAAAGTTGTCGATATTATATTTGCTTACATTACTGTCGCCGTCGGCAACATCAGCAACTAAATTATTAAAAGAAGCTTCTAAATCAATTACTTGCTTTATGCACTTTGATCTTACAGGAGCAACATACTGTGATCCCGTAACAACAAAGTCTGTATCATAAGACGACGAAACAAAGTGCACATTTGGCTTGAGCAACAGTGATATTATTTCGAAGTTGTTCCTGTCTATCTTAACAAAAGACATATAAGCCCCTAGTGTTAGAAATCCAGTCTAACTCTAAAGGTCAAGTCCTTTTCATCGTTCTTTTCGACTGGTCTAGATAATTTTGCAACTGCCAATAATTCTTCATTTGCATCATATAATCCAATTGTCGACACAAAGGAAAATGATTTTTGAATTCCTTGCTGTGACTCATCAATTACCACAATTCTGCCATCTGAGTCCGTATAGGTTGGGTTTGATGTATAATTGAACTCATCTGCCGTTGCTCTGCAAAAGATTAATGTAGAGTTTATCTGTGTATTGTTCTGGAAGGTCATGAAAGTCTGTGACCCACTTGAGAATCTTGTAGTAGCAATATGATCAAGAACTGTGTCTATTGATCCGGAAGATATAAAGTGGGGTACAAATGATGCTGAAATGTGAGCATGGCCTGCAAGTATTGTAGCAGTACCGTCTGTAGCAGTTGCTGCAGTATGCTCTGTGCCTCCACCAGCTCGGATGTGTTTTAGCTTACCCGGGATGCCGACAGCAGGGATTGATCCAGACATCTGCTGCGTTCCGTCAAATGCTCGCTTCATATCAAGTGCAACAATACCATGTTGATAGAAGATTAGGCCTACGTTTTCTGCTGTGTTGTTTGCTAAAACCAAGTTTCCTACATCGCCACCAAATTGAGATCTTTCAATACTTGAAGCAGCGCCGACGTCAGTAACTATAACTGAGCCTCGAGGTTGATGGTCTGCTAAAACGTGAAGGTTTGTAGCCTTTCCAATCGTATCATTTGCTGGTTCAGAAGAAGAAGCAAAAAGCCTCATTGCAAAGCTTTCTCTTTTAATGCCGTCTCTAACAAACAAACGCTTAAGTGTAATAAACAAGATCTCATCCATGTTTTCTCTTTCTAAAGTTGAATTAGAAAAAGGAGATGTAAATCGCTGTGTTGCATCGCCTAAAAGCAATTGAGAAAACTGTCTGTAGATATTTACTTTTTCTCTCATCATTACAGAGCTACCGGAGAACAGCAGCTTACCGTTAACGTCGATTCCCTGTGATGCTGTAACTACAGTCTGTGACCCGGAATATATTCCAAATGTTAAATCAAAAAGCTCGTTTGCAGTCTGCAGCGAAAAATCCTGATCGTAAACTGTGTGGAAAAGAGAAGAAGTAATTGCACTAACTCCTGAAGAGGTTACAAAAACTTGAAATTTCTTTCTCGTGGATGATCCGGAAATATCTTCTTCTACAAAATCTACAAGCTGATTTAAGTTTGACTTAGTAGTTTTGATATCTGCGCTTGAAATTGTCTTAAATGTACTCATTACTTAACTTAACCCTATTTTGTAATCTGAACTTCTATATTTTTAGTTAATCCAGAGTTAATACCTGTCACCTTAACAAAAGTTCTAATGTAACTTCCACCAGAAGTACTAAACGTGTCAAAAGTTGTGTCTGAAAAAGACTTTAAGTATAGCTGAATTGTGGCGGAAACCTCATCTGAAGTGTCACCAAAGCCTGCTGGATATCTATAGATTGCTATATTGTCTGTGTGTACAATATCAGGCGCTTCTCCCGTAACTCCTAAAAACAGATGATTTACCTCAATTCTAAACTCACCATCAATTAAGTCATCGTCGATACCAACACCTGTCTTTGAAGCGACAGTTGCTGTCAACGTGTTAGTTGTTGTATCTCCGCTTCTAGAGAAACTTAAAACTGATGTACCGCCAAAGTCCATTACAGGAAGATGAGTTAAGAACTCATTTGACACGCTTAAGAGCTTATTTCTTAACGCAACACTCCCAGCTGTTAAAGCTTCAATGATTGGCGTATTTTTTTCTATTTTTTCTTTTCCGACTGTTCTTCCAAACTGCTGAATTACAGCATAATCAATTTCATCATCGCCTAATGCAAACTGGTATATATTAAAAGACCCATCGTTCTTTGCTAGGGCTTCTCTGCCCTTGTCTGTTAAAACTGCGTCAACTATAATGTTGTTAGTTGAGTGATCTAAGAAACCCATGTGTTAAACCTCATTTTCTCTCTATAAATATACGTCTACCCTAAATTAAAGTAAACTTTTTTAAACTCCAAACTCAAAACTAAGATTTTTGACTGAAAAGTTTGCAGGTGATGCAGTATTCAGTGGAGTTCCGCTCGCGTCTTTTATTCTAATATTAACTATCTCATCCTTTTGTAAATCTATATTTAAGAGGTGAATTTGATATGTGTCAAGATTAGGATTAACTCTTAAGAATTCAGTAGATATTTCTCTCTTAAAGATTTTTTCTGCAGCGCCTTTTCTTATTTCATTTTTATATACTTTGTAATACTCAGGTGTAAAAAACACCTTCATTCTATTGTACCCACTTATTCTTATTGCATCTTGAAAAGCGTCTACATTAACAAGTAGATTCGGGTACGGCTTTGGAGCATTTGGAACACTCACTAATTTTGTGACTATTTTATTTAAGTATTTGCTATACTTAACGCTTATTTGAGCTCCATAATTTGAGCTCATGCCGTGAGCGTCGACTGCAGCAATTGTGTATATTGGTTCTTGCCCGGGCGTGAATGTTGTGTCTAAAAAATTTACCCTCGGAGCGTTTAAACGAATAAGATTTTCAGGTGTTGCTACTTCTGCTACTGAACCTCGTATTACAGAGTTATCAAAATCATATTCTCCGATCAAAGTGAAAGGCTCGTCTAGACTAAGCCTTTTAAATATTTGAAATCTTTTTATATCTCTCTGTGGGTTGAAGGGGAACTGCCAAGATAGAAATGGTAATTTCTGCCTGTAGTTAAAGCTTACCCTTAAGTTTTCAGGTGGAGGAGGTGGAGTATCTTCAGTACAGTTAACACCAACTGTTCTTCCTTCAGAAGCAACAAGAACGGTGGCGACAGCAAAAGATGACAAAGACTCTTTGTCTTCTCCCGAGACTGTTGTCCGGACTACTGTTTCAACTTCACAAATTGTCCTTATTTTATAAACATAGTTGCCACCGTATCGAACATCTTTGTCGACAATGTAAAGCCCGTCTGGGTTATCAGAGTATAAATTTCCAATATGCTCAGTTGCTCCGTTAGCTAGTACTTCATATTTTCCGATTATATAACCCGCAATCTTTATTTTTGGATACTTGTCATACAAGCTTTTGAATATCATTGAACTTGACTTGCCGGTACTGCTTGGATCTATTCGAGGACCCTGAAATGTTATTCTATTTGGGTACATCGTCTTATTATTGATCGTTCTTATTTTTACTGCTTTGCAGACCATTTCGTAGTCAGCATCATCAATTCTTGATGGGTTAATTGTTTTTAAAATTTTTCTCTTTAATTTTGAGGAGAACGGAGACAACCCGTTCATTTCATCTTGAAAAACTGTGTCTGGCATTCGCACAGCGCTTTGGACGGCCTCTGACATACAAAGATTACTAAACTGAACAGAAAAGGACTGCATTGATATTGCGTCAGATGAAAAATTACCTAATTCTGGGGACACATCAGACTGAGCGAGAGTGTATCCAGCGGACTGCATATTCGCCATTGCTTCTTTGAGAAGCTTCTTGTCTTTTCCGTGAAGAACGCCTCCCGTCTCTTCCAACGTGTCAAAAAGAAGATCGGCAGCATCTGACTTGGAACCGCCCTTAGGTTGAATATTGTGAACAAATGCAGCACCATTAAGCATTGAGTATATTTGATCTTCTTTTCCTGTGTCTATAAACTCAATCCCTGTATAGTATTTGTTTGAAGATGCACCCTCTATTGTTAGCTTGTCTAAATTATTCTCAATCAGCTTTGAGACGTTTGATTTTTTTATAATTCCGTAAGTCTTTGGCGGTCTAAAATCTAACCGGACATATCTCGGAAGCTTATCATTCGCTAGCTGAAAAAATATTTCATTTGAAAAGTCAGTCTGCAAGTCCAAGACTTTGTCTTTTGTGCTGTTAACAATCCTAACTCTCTCATCTTTCACAAAGTAATTGTAAACAAAATTGCCTGTTGCTTCTTTGACCTCAGGTATATTAATTCTATTGGCTGGAAAAGAAACATAGCTTTCTTTGCCAGACTCAATTCCTACGTAATCGTGTACGTCAAATTGTGGATTTTCTACTTCTATGACAGGCACAGGCTGTCTTTTAAAAATTTTCTTATAAACAGTATTTTCAAAAGGAGTAGACGCACTTAAACTTCTTTTTAAATTTGAAGAAGGTCTGCTTGTTATTCTTTTTATCGGCATTCTATTCTCTCTATTTAATTAAAGAAATATTAACATAATAACTATAGACTTCTGGATAATCATTAAAGCAAGAGGCTTTGTATCGTTTAGTCACAGTAGCAATATCGTTTGTGTTTGATGTTGTTTTTTTGTTTGTCATAATATTTGGCATTAAGCCGGGTATATTTTTAATATCAGGTCTTTCAATTTCTGATGTCATACTAAAGTTAGGTTCGGACTTGTATATATCCAGAAATTCTTTCGACAGCGAATCGTTATGGATTATAAAGTCTTTTTCATTAACAAGAATAGAAAATACTCTATCAAACATTCTAGGGTAAAAAACTCTTTTCATTTTATTTCCGCAGTCATAGGCGTTTGATGATCTTATCAAAGACAAAACCCTAAATAGCTCTGACGCTAGCTGAGGATCTAAGTTAGCAGCTGGGTACATTTGAGTAGCTTTACGTGCCAAAGAATCGTACTGCAATTGTAGGCCTGCCTTATCACCAATAATACCTGGTGCCACCCCTGAATAGTCTAAGACATTATCACCTAGCAAGAAAGAGTTTTCAGAAAAATCAATCCCTAGCGTTAAGCGATAGTATTTTTTAAAAGCGTAGTCATGTAAATGATTGACAAGTAATGCGTCTCTTAGAGGTAAACTACTAACATTAGTAAATGCGTCTGGCCCTGTTGTGCTTACATACTGGAAATCGTTAGAGAATGTATCGTCATTCATTGTTTTGCCATCCTCAGGGCCGGTCGACCATCTGGAAACCGTGATATTCTGCTTAATGTTTTCAAAGTTCCAAGCATCTTGATAGTTTTCGATATGGTCTACGAAATTTCCGTCAGCCTTATGGTCAATAATAAAAGCAGATGCATCAAATACGTAAGTCTTTGGATAGAGAAGTTCATATGAATTTAATTGATTTTTCTTATATACATTGATTGCAAGAAGCGAAGAATCCAAATATGCTCTATCGCCTGTGTCTTTATATGCGTCATACCTCATAGTATTCAACATTGAGTTTGTGATACCCACATGCAGCACAGTTTTATTTCCTCTTGTTTCTCTGCCAATTGACCCTGGTTGTACTCCTGCAGCTTTTGGGTCTGATATTCCTTTTGATGATAAAAACCCGAAGTTTTTCTCGGCGAGTATCTTCATCATAATATTTGTTGACCTAGCATCATAATAATCTGACGGTGAAAATGTGCAGCTTTTAGCTCCTGATCTAAAGTTTGAAACATAATCCATGTACATGGCAGCAACCTTTTCTTTTGACAACAGCTTAAGAGAGTCATTGTAAACATTATTCTTTTTCATTGTTGCAATTGCTAGCCTTGCCTGTTTGTCGCCATCGCCTGACCTGATGTATTTTAAAAACCTTTCTTTGACACTGTTTAATTTTCCAGCATGACCAACAAGGCTTGTTGCTAGCTCAACAATTGCTTTTTGTCTACCTCTAGCTTTAGCAAGAACAGCATTTGCCTCATCAAACATGTGATTATAAGCCTGTTTGTAAGTTGTTTTAGAGGACCTGGTTGGGTTTTTGGTAAATCCAGAACCTACATCCTTTAAAGCATCACCGAAGCCTTGCATTTGCTCTCTGTACATGTGGATATCACCAAAGGCATTATCCATTCCGCTTGGGTTGTGCGTAGTTAATGCAATATTGACATATCGTCGTAAACACAGTGCAACCCATTGGTGCCAGATTATACCCCTGTGATGTATGCCTAGTTGAAATAGCGGGCCATAGTTTCTGCACTGATACTTCCACTTCCATTCAAACTTTTCACCATTTCGATGCTTGTTGTTGCTGGCCGGCTCAACAAAAGCAGACCGACTATTTGAACTTAAATAATCAAAAAGCTCGTCAGCGGCTCGTCGGCCTCGGGTGTTGTTGATTTTTGCTAGTTTTGTTGATACAGCTGGGTTTTCGCTGTTATATGTCAAGTGGCCGTCCATCAAGAACGATGCGAATGCTCTTCCGGAACCTAGAGGCTGAGGTCCTCCAAAGTTACTAGCAGATTGTAGTGATGTATCTGAAGATGGGTTGAATACAATTGAAGAAACTGCTTCATTTAGTTTTCTAGCAGAACCTGACGCCTGACCTGATGGATTGTACGGGTTTGGTCCGTCAGAAAGCGCTTCAGAGATCAATATTGCTGCTCCGACTGGATGAAGCGCTAAAAAAGCATTTTCCATAGAGCTTCCATCTAGTTGTCGCATCCTTAATGCGTTTGCCAAGACTGTGTCTCCAGAAGTTTTCTTTACTTTAAAAGTGTCACGATTTGAATTTCCTCTTGTGGCAATTTTATAATCATCATTAGGTCTAAACTTATTAGCACCATATCTTTTTGGATTGCTTCCTATCCTATCCATGTTCTTGTCATAGTAAGTTAAAAGACGTGATGTATCATCTGTTAAAACACATTTATACTTTTTGTCTCTATTCATGTAAAAACGTCTATTCATAGAGCGTAATTTTCCAGACTTAACAAAGTCAGTCAGCATTGACCAAGCCATTTCTTCAGCGAAAGCTTCATGATTTTGTAAAAGAACTCGTGAAACAGTCTCTGATTTATTCTTGTTAGCAAAGTTTGCGCCGCCGATGCCCATGCCTTGGAAAAGTGCTGAATTGAACATTCCAGCAAGCGCGGTTCGAGTTGTATGAGCCCGATACTTTCCACCTTTCAAGGACATGCGTTGTATTGTCATTGCTATTCCTGGTATGTTTCCATCTTGCTCATTGTTGTTTAGAGCATCAGCAGCAATAAAACCCATTTGATAGAATATTGACTTAAGGATTTCAACAGGAGAACCGTTACCTAAAGGTTCGTAAGTAGATCCTCGAAGGCTTGTTTCATTTATAATGCCGGGTGTTGAACTGCTTGTTTTGTACTCATAACCGTGACCTGCGTTGGTAAGTTTAAGAATATCAGCAGCAAAAGCTTCAGCAACTCTTACGTACTTGTTAATAAAGGCTTGAAATTCTTTAAAATTTAAATCTCCTTCTTGAAGTGCCTTGTCAATAAAGTACTCTGGGCCTGTGTAGTAAGTTACAGTATTAGGGTTTAATTTTAGTTTTCCTAATTTTGACTCAAAAGGAACGTAGTTAATATCATCATTTGATATCGGGACGCTTGTCAAAAACTCTCCTAGCGCTCCAAAGTTGAGTCTGTTATTGTCTCTTACAAATGTCCCAGTATCTCCTGCTAACTTTACTTTTATCGACGGTATATTTTGAAAAACTGTACCGTTTATTCTGTCAGGCATTGGCGCAACTGGTTGCCAAGAATTATCTGCGTCTGTAACTGGTACTAAGTTACCTAAGGCATATCTTAAGTAAGAACTGATTGTTGCTTCGCCTTTTGCTGTGCCGTCTGATCCTTTCAAAAGGTCGACATTGCCGCCTAAGAGCTTTGGAAGCTCCAAGTCTAATTCACATCTTCCAGTAAGCTCATACACACTATCAAAAGCAACGGCAGCTAACATTTCACCATATCTTTTTCGATGATCTGGTTCTGCCTCGAGCATTGCTTCAATAGACTTCATTGTTTCTAAAGTAAACTTTCTACTTTCTGGTCTTGTATACGTATGCTCTTCTCCCTGGATACATGCACCCTCAAAAGATATATGACTCAATGCTGACATTGCACGACATAGGTCTCCTGACCATTGATTAAAAACAGTATTGTCTCTTAATTCTGGTGCGTCTTTATCATAGTCTTCACTTGTGTAATGATACTCGTTTTTTGAAATGGTGGCGTCTGAATCGATTAGTAAGCACTTGGAAGCTAAAGCCATGACTACGTTTAATAACTCTTCGATGTCTCCAGCGCCGCTTGAAAAAGAAAAACCTAAGTGCTTTTTTATATTGTAGTCGCCAGACATTCTAATTTTTGCTACATTTCCTAAAGCTCCCACTCGATCTAGGCTAGTAAAATACGATTTAAAAGTAGAGTTGTCTGTTACGTCTTTTACTTTATTAATTGCGCTTGTAGAAGAATAGCTATATGCATCGTCCAGTTCGTCTTTTAACCTCAAAAGACCACTCATATACTCTATTGCTTCTAAAACCACCACTTCGTATACAACGTACTCAATCAGAGATCTGACTAGTGGGTCGTCTTTTTTTCTTTTAAGAAGCGCAACAAGAGATACAAAATCATTTTCCTTGGATAACTTTCCTAAAGAGTATCTGCGTTGACGTTCTGTAGATACACTTATTTCTCCGGAGGTTGTTTGACCGTATTGCCTTTTTCCTTCTTTTTTTGCAATTAACAAGCTACTTTCAGGAAGGCGCCTAATGTCATCAATAATTTTGCCAATTGTCCCTTCCAGATCTACAGCACCGGTAGACGTAGTCTTAATACACTTAAAAAGATGAACTCTTTGGCGCGCTTCGGCATAAAAAAGCGGAGTTGTTACAGAACCACCTTGCACACCTTTTTCTTTGTTTATTGTGGCGTATTTATTTCTAACCTCAATGCCCGCCTCAGACCTATCAAACCAAACAAAGCCAGTGTTTAAAGTATAATGCATGGCTTGATGGAAAGCTGGAACATGAAAATCTTCAACTCTGCTTAAAAGCTCTTCTGCAGTATTGAGCATATATTCTCTTATCTGTCTATGTAAAGTTATTAACTTTGCAACATTCGTCACAGTAATTGAAGATTCTTCTCCGAAGTTTAGGTTAATTGTTGAAGCATCTGAATTTGTTTTTCCTACAGTTGATACTGGAACAAATTCAGTATTTGCTACAATATGAGCTTTGAGGGGGTTCAATCCAGACTTATACAAAATGCCATATCTTTCTTGAGCATTAACGTTTTCAGAAGTTTCTTCACCTTCACTAGAGAGAGAAACATTGTTTATTTTTAAATTTGTAATTGTCAAGTTGACAGGCTGCTTAAGCCGTGACAAGTTGGCATTTAGTGTAAAACTAGCTTTTGTTGGTTTAATTGCCATATTAGTCTTCCGCGATGTATATCCCTAAGGGCTCAACTTTTCCAGCCATGCCATTTTTAAATATAGGTAGCGCAAAATATTCTATTGCACCTACACTTCCTCTGCATTTTGACATGTAAACATAGCTTTTTGAAGGCTGAGGATCGTCTGTGCTATGTATTACACCATCAATTAGCATATTCTTTTGTGTATTTTCACGCCTAAGTATCACATAAAAGTCTGTTAAGCGATCATCCCCATCTACATTCATAATTATCTCTACAATTGATTTTCTTATTCTATTACGATTAGAAGGTTTTCTTCGAGAATAAAACGTTGTTTTTTTAATTTCGGCGCTTTTGATTACATCTACATTTGAGAAAAAATCAGAAACAGATGTTTCCAAGTCGTGATATATGATATCTCCAGTGAAGCCATCAGCAAAAAGGTCGTCGCCTGTCCTTTCTAAAAGTGTTTTGTTTTCGGAAAGCCTTCCCTTCTTTGTTCTAACTGATCCATACTTTGAACCTATAGAGCTTACTTTTTTTGCAGCGCTTGAGTTAGTCTTTATTTTTAAAGCAGATGTTTGATACTTTCCAATTGATAGAGATTTATTAAAAGTCTTTCTGGTAATATTTTTAATAAGATCACTTACTCTATCTAAAACTTGAGACGGAGGCAAGACGTAAGGTTCAATTTTGTAAGCGTATCTATAGAACGGAGATACTTCATCTCTAAAAGTTACAAAGTGATCCTGTGTTTTACCCTCAAAGGCCTCATCTTTCGCTTTGGTCTTTTTTGCAGTAAAACTACCCACATACTCAATTACCCCTAAGGTCTTATTAATTCTATGTACTCTAGCTCCAAACACTAAATTTGATGTATCTTTAATATTTTTAAACTCATCAAGAAAAAGATCATGTTTTTCGTCAAAAACTGAATTTAGAAGCTTGTCGACATCAGTTGTTTTTGTCTTTATTAGAATTGTAGGCTTAAAAGAAATTGAGCCGTCCAATGCTCTTTCATTCTCAGGACTTTCTGTGCCGCCCGAGGATTCGCTATCTAAAACAATAGTAACGACAGAATCGCTTGGGTCTTCATATACCTCTCTAAAGGTATTTCCTACCCGCGTAGTGTAGCCAGATCTATTTGTAAGCTCGGCCACATACTCATAAGTCACTCCGTCCTCAACGTCTCCGTCTACAAAAGTATACGTAGAAGTAAGTGAGTGATCATTTGGATTTAAAAATATGTCAGCGTGCCTTAAGCCATTTAAACCTTTAAGCCTTTCAAAGTTTTGCCCTCGTTCGGAATTAGTAGCTACCCGCTTAAGTACTCTTACTTTCATTGTATCGCTTGTAATGTTGGTAACCTTTACAAGCATAGACCTTTCGTTTCTATCTCTAGAAATTATGGCATAAATAGAGCAAGAAGGCGGATTGTTGTAGGATCTGAACGGCCCAACATAAGAGCTTTTTGAATTTGAAATTTCTCGTCCTCTAAAGTCAGAGGTATATCTGTGAAAAACAGGAGTCCTTGTCCCAAAAGAAGATCCAAAAGTTGTGGGCTTTGAATCGTTCCCATCCATAATAATTCTTCGCTGCTTAGGTCTTAAAATAACGCTTCCATCTGTTAATTCGAAAGTACTTTGTGTAATTGACACACCGTTCAAAACTTTTTTAGAATAAACATTAACGTTAGTTACTCTTCTTTCATGATTCTGTATTGAAGACACTACAAAACCCGCTCTATTCCTTGACGAAACAGCATCAAACTTATAAGGCGGTCTTTTCTTGTTTAAGTCAGCAAGCATTTCATCAATATCAAAAGTATACTCAGTACTGTCAATTTTGTTATTTTTTCTATCAACTGCGTATACTATCAAATTTTTTCCAGTGTCTTTAAGCGTAAAAAGCTCTGTGCTTGTCATTCTCATTCTAGTTTTTAATCTGGCAATTCTATTTGTAAATTTTACTTTTTTTACACTGACTGGTGAATTAAAACCTGAATCTGATTCAGCAGATATTATGTTTTTTGATATTTTTCTCAACACATGATTGTGGTTAATGTCCTTGTCAATTGTCTTTACACCCTTTAAGAACTCAGTCATCCCTTGACCCCTGTCAGGTCTTTGGAATATAGACATCGGATCAATCCCTTGCATTATAAGTTTTCTATAATTTCTCTGAAAAGCACTCCTTGATTTACTAGATGAAGACTCACTCTCTTCAGACTCTGAGGCAGGCTTAAAAAGATCTGAGTTTCTAAAAAAATCTATATATTTGTCGCCTGTTTTAGAAATGCCTCTCCTTTCCAAGAGTCTTGGAGGTGGACTGGGCACGACTTCATATTTAGTAACAGTTCCAAACGCTTGATCATCTGTCAGCTTATGAATATTGCTTCTTCTTGCTGGAAATTTATTAAAATTTTGCTGGGGTTCTAATTCTGTTAGAAAAACATGATCATCAAACTTTTTGATTGATTCGCCGTCCATAATGTTGACGATATCAAAGGTTACATTATTATAGCTGTTAACATCTCCCGCACTAATCGATGAGTAGGGTGACTGTATCGGAGCATCGTAGTTACTTAAATTATTTTGAGCTACATACACTTCTATTCTGCTGATATCAGATTCCAGTATAGCCCTCTGATCAACTATACAGTAAAATTCTATATCATAGACTGTCAGGTGTTGCTTTGCTTCTTGATCATAGTATCTTTTGAACCTTACAACTTTTGGGTCAGTTGATATTTTATACCCGGCTTCTTTTTCAGTTTTGAATATTTTTTGTCTTTCAACTAATACTTTCATTTTATTCTCTAATCAAAAACAATTGTCCACATATTAATAAAAGTTGGAGTGTTATAATCATCCATGTAGACTTTTCCTACATAAAAAACATGTTTTTCATGCCTACCTTTTTTCGCATTATGATCAACATAGACACCTGCGTCGATGATATCAAGCTTTGTTAACTTAGCTCCTCTACTATTTTCAAACATCTGTATTAAAAGATTATTATCTTTTGATGTTTTTTCAAAATTGACGCTGTAAAACTGTTTGCTTACAACATCTTTTACACTTTCTTTTGTCTCTCTATTGATTACAGAAAAGTCTCCAAACTTATCTTGTCGATACTCGTTTGCGCCTAATGCATCTGTTACATCATCAGAATCAAAGGCTCTGCTACCCAATTCTTCTTTTATATCATCCCATGTTTCTCTTTTGAGGCTTCTCATGTCATTAAAAAAGCCGTAAGAAGATCCATCTGTGTTGACAGGAGGTAGATATCTAAAGTTTTTTAAATGCGTTAACTTTGAATCAAAAAAGAAAGGTTCAGCTTCATTAACGTTAATTGTTTCAGAGTCAGGGCCTCTTGGGAAAGGAACACTATTACTAATTGCAAACTTTAAGTCTGTGGTAGATAACTTAAAATCATTAGATCCGTTAGAAATATAAGTCCCAATCATTGAATTTTTTCTAAAATGCTGCGTGAATGTCTTCATTAGCTTTTCGCTAGTACTCGCAAACTTTGACCCTGTAACTGCATTTAGCTTAAGTGTGTTTGTGCTTGTGGCATCTTTATCAAATATGTCGTTTCCAACAATGCTTCCCGTAGGCGAAAAATTAAAATCAAACAAAGAACCGCTGTCATCTTTTTCAATTACAATTACGTTCTCTGGTCTTTCCATGACTTCAAAATATATTCTATCGTTAACGTCGTCGTGAGAAGCTTTGTCATAAAAAGTATGCATATCTGTCAAAGATGCATACTCAGCCCTAAGTTTTCCAGAAGCTAGCTGGCGCTTTCCTTCCTGTGTTATTACATAGTCAATAAATCTTGTTTTTTTGTCAAGTATTCCAGCCATTCTATTTTATTCCTGCAACAGTATCATACATTAAATATCATGTAGATAAAAATATAGAACAATCTACGTAGAAATAGGATCACTACTGTGCTTAATCACCGCCAAAGAGAAGTACTCTATAGCTGACGGCTTCTGTATACTCAAAATTTTCAACGAGAGCAGCGTCAAAGACGGTAGCTCCTGGAATAATTGCAGTTATACCAGTGGGTTGAGGTGTAGGCATAGGACCATCTTCGGCAAATCCAAACGAAGACGTAGAGCTTAAGCTCACATTTCCTTTCGTAAACACAACAACTCGTTCTCCTTGTGCAGGAAATAAGCTGCTGTCAGTTTGAAAGCTAGAGGTTGTATAGAATAGTGAGTTTGGTCTATTAATCTCGTAGAATGATTTAATTGAGGGAGAGTCATCCACGCTTCCTGTCACATGCTTAATAGAAATAGGAGAAGGTATCACCCTTCCGGCTGGTGGCAATACCTGACCAGCAGGGTTCTTACCTTTTCTTTTTATTGTAAATCTTGTGTCTAGGCCTTGCCTTAAAAGATCTGAATAGTGTCCAAAGTGACGCATGTTGAAGTAGTACTTTGGTCGAAGAGGAGTCCTTACAACACCTCCAAAAAGAGGGTTCATTGTTTGCATTGACCCGTATGTACTGTCTTTCCAAATTTCTCTTCCTCTGGTGCCCGAATATACTTCTATTGAAGTGGCCACGTGAGTTGTCCCATCGTATCCATTAGAATTATGTTGCGCTATGTGAAAAGATTGTGATACGATGCCCGGGCGTTCTTGAATATAGCCTCTTTTAAACATCGATCCTCGGCCAAATTTGCTATCAGAAAACACTCGATCTTGATCGTAAAAAGCAAAAAATCTATTAAAAGATCCTGTTTTAATATATCCTGAGGCTTTGGTGTGTTGAGGCTGCCGGATTCGATGATCCATGCCCCCTCTAGGTTCAGGTAAAAGAGTATATCTTGAAGTCCCGGGATCACGCGACGAAGGGTCTCCGAAATTGTAAATATTATCAGGCGCCTGTGAAATAACTGAACCCACGCCGGGATGGTCTACGCCTGATGTCTTATTTAGGTACGCAACCCTGACAATTGGATTATTTTGTGACCCTCTATCCAAACCACCGGATGCGGGTAAAACTCTTAGATCACCTCCGGCGTTTCCTGTTTTAGAATCACCTCCTGCAAGAGAGCCAGAAAAGACACCAAAGCTATTAAATCTTGAACCCGGCCTTTTGCTGGTAAAAGACAAGGTTCTGGCACTGGAACCGCCTGGGGCGGTGTCGTCATCTTGAACTTTTGCATGCCACTTGTCTTTAATTGGGCTGGAACTGTGATTAATTGCATTGACTATTGCATTTGCGAGATTAGCTGCAGATGATACAGAACTAATTCCAAGACTAAAGTTATCTTCGCCCATCGCCAGCGTTGCATTATCTACAGTAAACACAAACTTATATCCAGATATCCTAAACGCTTTGTCATCTAAAGCAGCTTTTGTTCCGGAATCATATGTGATATTCATCTGGCCTGCAGCATAACCCCAGCCGTAAGTGTTTGTACTCTCTACAGTTCCAGCTCCCGACATGATCAGTTGCATGTGTCTATCCATATAACTGCCTGTATGGGCTTCGCGTCTTTCAATTTGAAACTGGTCAAGTACCGGGTCGTTTCCAATTATCTCATGAGCGCTATTTGATGTCAAATGCTGATTTAACGAATTGTGGTGTTGATATGCTTTTCCTTCTTTTATTAGGGATCCGTAAAGATGAAGTTTTGCGCTGCCAGACAGAGCCATCCTGTTAAGAGTTACTCCTGCAGTGGACCCAGGCTGATGTGTCAAGTTGTACGAAGGTGGGTACTGCCAACCAAGTATTAAGTCGTCATTAGGCATTAAAACATAAGGCGATGGCATGTCAAGAGAACTGATATCAGGCGTCGCTACTATGGGAGCGAATCCTGCATGTGTAGTAAAAGAAGGACCAATCAGCTGTTTTCCTGACGGTTTGTATGGGCCTAAATTATTAAGAAGACCCCTTGCACCAGGAAGAGATCCCCTAATTCCTATTCCTTCTAGCGCATTTTGTTCTTCAAATCTTTTTTGCAAATTATCCTCATTGTCTATTTTTGGCGACCATGAAGCGGCTCCTGGCCCTCTACGTCCTCCAGAAGCATTGCCCACAAATAAAGATCCAGTGTGTGATGACAGGGCGCTAGATTTGGCGTAGAATGAAGCGTAAGGGTACATTACAAATTTATTTATAGTTGTCTGATATTCTGAACATGTTCTTACAGGAAAAGGCATTGTGTAGCTTCCTGTTATTCGAGGTAAAACGCCGCTGCCGCCGTCTCCAGTAGTGTATCTCACGTTTAAGTCTCTTGAAAGCCCGCCCAAAAGAAGATCTTCAGTTGTAAATCTTGGTGTATTGTCAGCAACGTAGGCGCCGCCGGCGGCGGACTCGTTAAGTAAAAACATCTGACCGTATGTTATAAGCTCCCTTACAGTGTCAACGTATCTCTTGCCATTTGTCCCACCACTTTCGGGAACTCGCGGTGTGCAATAGAATTCACCAGGAATAGTCTCGTCATACTGCATTTCAGTATCAACTTGAAAAAGCAACCCAGTCCCGGCGTCGGTCATTAAAGTAGGTTGCTGGTGATGCCGGAGGGCTCCTTTTTCCTGCCTAAGAATAAAGAAGGTAGGCATCAGCATTCGAGTCTTCGGGTCTCCTTGTGATACTTCTGTAAACTGGTGGACTTGGCTTTTTCCTTCAGACCCGACTATGCTGTTGTTTCCTACAGTATCGAATGCTTCACTTGTAT
>Ga0209645_1000277_pt1 | contig 27488 bp, 37 predicted proteins | sample ETNvirenome_6_30_FD_184070 | JGI IMG/M metagenome (GOLD analysis project Ga0209645, IMG submission 184070) | Marine viral communities from the Pacific Ocean - ETNP_6_30 (SPAdes) (version 2) | ecosystem: Environmental > Aquatic > Marine > Oceanic | place: Pacific Ocean | collected 2013-06-19
GTCTCTCTTTTGTGAGGGCAGACTTTGGGAGGGGGGGGTCAAATGGGGGGTGTCGTATATTGGCCCTACAACTGACTGACTATGAGCGCGAACCGCAAGACCATCGCACTTAAGGCACTACAGGGGACGGACCGTCAGGGGCGCAGGCCGATCCCTGTCAAGGAGGTGGGTGTCAACCGCCCCGATCCAATCTTCACCTTCACACAAGAGGAGCGCAAAGTCTTCGAGGACTTGGTGGACCACCTTGAGAAGTACGAGCTGCTCCACCGGGTGGATGCCGTAGGACTCAGCCTACTCGCCAAGAACATCCTCATCATGAAGTGGTGTGCCGATCAGCTCAAGGGGCCGGGCGATGTGGTGCAGGTGTTCGACAATGGCACGAGCAACGTGAGCGGCATGTACACCGCCTACACCAAAGCTCAGGCTGCTTTCCAATCCCTGATGTCGAAGTGGGGACTTTCACCCGTGGACCGAGAGAAGATCGCGGGCATGCTCCTGGACAACGAACCCGACGAATACGAATCCTTCAAGGATGCCTAAGATTCCGAAGCGTGAGAAGAAGAGACCTTGGAAGGCGACTGTTAAGAGCAATAGGCCGCAGCTTGGACGGCTCCGGGAACCGGATAAGCGATACCACACAAAGCAGTGGCAACGAACCCGCGTGTTGGTGCTACGACGAGACCCGTCCTGTGTGCTCTGCTTGCAGCTTGGTCGAGTTACTCCCTCAACAGTTGCTGACCACATCATTCCCGTGCGAATGCGGGATCCGCAAAATGACCGATTCTACGACATCGACACCATTCGCGGACTATGCGCCTTCTGCCATGCCAGGGTCTCAGGTCGTCAAGCACATGGCAAAGCCTAATGAACCTCGATTATGTCGAATATGCGGAGGCCGTGTTGAACGGCGAGGTCCGGACTTCGAAGTACGTTGAGCTTGCATGTCAGAAGTTCGCCGATGAGTTGGAGTCGGGGTGCGATGAGTACTACTTCGACGCAGCCCAAGCGGACAAGTACCTCACCTTCTTCGCGAAGTTCCTCCGTCACAGCAAGGGCAAATTCGCGGGCAAGCCTTTCGACTTGCTCCCATGGCAATCGTTCATCGTCGCCAACATCTTCGGGTGGCGACATAATGAGACGGGGCATCGTCGCTACCGTACCGCTTACATTCAGGTTGGACGCAAGAACGGCAAGACGACATTGCTTGCGGGGCTGAGTCTCGCCATGCTCGACTTTGACAATGAAGAGGGATCCGAGGTCTACTACTGTGCGACAAAGAGAGACCAGGCCCGGATCTGCTTTGACGAAGCTGCGCGGATGGTCAAGAGCAGTCCGGCACTCAGCAAGCGCATTGGTGTGCATAGGGCCAACCTACACAACACCAAGACCAACAGCAAGGCGGAACCCCTGTCGAGCGACCGCAACAGTCTTGACGGACTGAACGCTCACCTCGCCGTAGTTGACGAGTACCACGCACACGCTACCTCCCACGTCTACAACGTGCTGAAGAGCTCGATGGGAAGCCGAACCCAACCACTGATGATGACCATCACCACGGCGGGGTTCAATGTGGACGGCCCGTGCTTCCAACTGGCCAAGACGTGCAAGGAGGTGCTCGATGGGAAGAAGACTGACGACAGCCTCTTCAGCATGATCTACGAGTTGGACGAGGACGACGATTGGAAAGACCCTGAAGTGTGGGTCAAGGCCAACCCAAGCCTTGGGGCCTCCATCAGCATGGAGTACCTTCAACAGCAGGCCACACAGGCGCGGAACTACGGTGGCGCGGAGGAGGTCAACTTTAAGACCAAGCACTGCAATCTGTTTGTGAGAAGTAGTGAGTCTTGGGTCAGCGATGAGGTGTGGCAGCAGAACGACCACGGCAAAATCGAGATCGACGGCGAGCGGCCTTGCTACGGCGGACTCGACCTCGCATCGGTCAGCGACTTCTGCTCCTTGGTCCTGGTGTTCCCCCACGAGGATGGCGGCTACGATACCCGCAGATTCTATTGGCTTCCGGAGGAGGCGATCGAGAAGCGGCTGTACAAGGACGAGTCTACCATCTACATGCAGCTCAAGGATGCCGAGGAGGTCACGGTGACTCCCGGCAACGTCACTGACTACGACTACATACGAAGAGCCATCAGTGGATATTACATTGAGGACGGTCAGGTCAAGTTCGACGAGGACTGTATTATGCGCAGGTACGACCTACGCAGCATCGCCTTTGACCGATACAACAGCTCCCAACTCATCATCAACCTCACACAAGATGGAGTAGAGATGTCGCCCATGGGCCAGGGCTACGTCAGCATGTCCGCTCCGATGAAGGAGGTGTACCGCCTGCTGCTTGAGGGTAAGCTGAACCACGAGGGCGATCCTACGCTCCGGTGGATGGCGGGCAACCTCGAAGTCAGCTACGACCCCGCGATGAACTGCAAGCCGGACAAGGCGAGGTCGCAGGACAAGATTGACGGCATCACCGCGCTCATCTGTGCTGTCGGTGAGGCCATGACACATGAAACCGAAGACGCATTCCCTGAAGACTACACTATTCGATTCCTATGACCTGCGAGGAAAAGTTAGCCTTGGCTAAAAAACTGTCGAGCCCACAGGGATTCGTCGACGAGTACCAATCTCGACTCTACGACTACGAGCGCAACGTTGATGCGTACTGGTCTGTAGAGGAGGACTACTATGACCTCTTCGGCAGGAACAGGTATAGCTGCTACCAAAGCTTCCACACTATCCTCCGCAGGATCTTGAAAAGAAATCGAACACAGTAAGGGTCAGCACATTGCGACTCCATTAAAATTGCATGATATGGCTGAAGTAAGGAAAGGACTGTTCGCTCGCCTTCGCGAGGCTGTGAGCCCGGCTCCCCAGGAGGCCGAGAAGCGTTCCTTCGACCCTACTGTGTATTATCCGTTCACGCCGACCCGGTCCGGCGTTATCGTCAGTGAAGACGGTGCTCTTGCCGTAAGCGCGGTGTACGCGTGCATCAGCAAGATTGCAGGTACGATTGCAAGCCTTGACCTTGGCCTGTACGAGGTTCAGGACGGACGAAAGGTCATGGACCGTGAGCACCCGGCCTACAGGCTTGCTGCCCAAGAGCCCAACCCTTACTTCACGCCGTTTCACTTTTGGCAGAACATCATCAGTGATGCCCTCATGCATGGTGGCGGCTACGCTCTCATTGAGCGGGACAACAACGGTCGCCCCACTACGCTGAACTTGGTTAGCCCCGACAAGATCAAGGTGCGTGAACTCGGCGGTCGCCGGGTGTACATGTACCGCGAGACGGAGGAGGCTCTGTTCAACGAGGACATCCTTGCCATCGAGTGCTTCCGGGGCATCAGCCCCATCCGCGAGCACTTGGAGAACATCGGCCTTGCATATGCCGCCCAAGCCTATGGCGCGAGCTTCTTCGGCAGCGGAGGCAACATGAGCGGTGTGCTTATGACGGACAAGACCCTCAGTGAGGATCAGTACCGCCGCCTGAGCAGCACATGGGATGCCAAGTACCACGGCATGAACAGTGCGCACGCCACTGCCATCTTGGAGGCCGGGCTGAAGTACGAGCGTGTCGGCATCCCGCCGGAGCAGGCTCAGGCTCTGTCCACGCGCAAGTACCAGGTCGAGGAGATCTGCCGAATCTTCAATGTGCCTACGGGCATGGTGCAGGTTGGTGAGCAGAAGTACGCCAACGTCGAGCAGCAAGACCTCTTCTTCGCCAAACACACAATCCATCCTTGGGTGGTTAACATTGAGCAGGAACTCCGCAAGAAGTTGTTGCTCCCTGCCGAGCGCGAGAACTACACGTTCCGTTACAGCATGATTAGCCTCATGCGTGGCGACATGGCTTCGCGAGCTCAGTATTATCACACTTTGTTGGGCGATGGCTGCCTCACCGTCAATGAGGTTCGCGAGTTGGAGGACCGTAACTCCATCGGGCCGGAGGGAGACATCAGCCTCGTGCAGGTGAATCAGATTCCGCTTGAGAGCATGCGGGACTACGCACAATCAATCACCGGATCCGAGCCGGATGGCGAAGACGTACAGTAACTACCCGCAGGCTGCCCGCAAGGCTGCTCGTCGCGCTCTTAAGCACAAAGAGCGGAACGGGACAAGCTGTGGGACGGCGGTTGGTTGGACTCGTGCTAACACCATCGCAAGCGGGACGGGCATGACCCTGTCCACAGTAAAGCGCACCTTCAGTTTCCTGAGCCGAGCTGCTGTCTACAATCAGGGCAAGTTCACTGACGAGAAGGGTAAGGACATCTGCGGCAGCATCATGTATGCCGCATGGGGCGGATCGAGCATGCGCTCCTGGTGTAGCGGAGTGATCAAGAAGGCCGAGCGTCAAGCCGCCAATGAGATTGAGTCTCGCAACATTACACCCGCAGTCAAAAAGGCTCTTCAGAATAAAGTGAAGAAGCACAATGAAGGCGACCCAAAGCACAAGGCCACATATGGAATGTTGGCAGCTTGTTTTCGACGCGGGATTGGTGCATACAAAACGAACCCTCAGTCTGTAAGACCGAGTGTCAAGAGTCCTGAGCAGTGGGCGTTTGCTCGCTGTAATGCATTGCTGTACGCGCTGCGTAACGAGAAGTTCAAAGGCGGTAAATTCGACCTTGACCTTCTGCCTTCTTCTCATCCATTGAGCAGCAAGAGAAACATGAACCCCTCTGATGAAAAACGTGACGTGCTCGCGGTTCAAGAGACCGAAGACACGATCATTGTCACACACAAAAAAGCGGCAGGATATGGCGGTACTCAACGTCCGTCAGAATCCAATCCGATGCAGCCAGGAAGCGATGACGGCGCACCCGGCACTACACAACCTCCTTCTCCCTCTATGCCGTCGGGCGGCAAGCCACCTGCACCTGTGGCTCCTACCGGAAAGATGTATGAGGATGAAGACGAAAAGAGAAACATGGACATTGAACGCAGACATCTCGGAGCTCAGGAAGATCTTGAGGTTCGCCTTGCCGATGAGGGCAAGACTGTAGAAGGTTATGCCGCTGTCTTCGGTCAACCCACAATGATTGGCGCGGTTGAAGAGGTCGTGGCTCATGGAGCCTTTGACGACCGTCTTCACGACGATGTCGTAGCTCTCTTCAACCATGATCAAAACATGCCGTTGGCCCGGAGCTACCAAGGCCAAGGCACCTTGGAGTTGAAAGTAGACGAGCACGGCTTGTTCTACCGCTTCAAGTTGGGCAACCAATCCTACGCCAAGGACTTGGCTGAGAGCATCAAACGTGGCGATGTCCGGGGCAGTAGCTTTGGCTTCGTCGTCCGCGAGGATGACTACGAGAAGAAGTCGGACGGTTCCTACCGCCGCACCATCAAGCGCGTGGCCCGCATCGCGGACATTTCGCCTGTGGTCTCACCTGCCTACCCGCAGACCTCGGTCAAAATGCGGGACATGATCGCCGCTCTCGAAGCCGAGAAGGAGATCGAGCAGACCCCTGAAAATGAAACCCCGCCGACACTTGCTCCAAAGCGGAAACAAGCGGAGGCACTTCTTTCCATTCACCACCATAATTCCCCCAAAAAATGAAGCAATCGATTGCTTTGAAGGAAGAACGAGCCTCCGCCATCACGGAACTGGAGGGCATCGTCAACGCGGCTCAAGCTGAGTCCCGCGAGTTCACTGAGACTGAGGAGGCCCGTCAGGCCGAACTCAACGACACCATCTTCGCTCTCGACGACAAGATCGAGGCTGCCGAGAAGACCGAGCAGATCCTTGCCCGGAACCTTGCCGGAGCCGCGTCCAAGTCCGACGAGGTCGAGATGGAGCAGCACGCCAAGGAGTACTCCTTCCGTGATGCCGTCAACATGGCAATCAGCGGTCGCCTCGAAGGTCGCGAGCGCGAGATGCACGAAGAGGCTCGCAACGAGTTCCAGGCTGCCGGAGTCACCCCGATGGGCAACCTGTTCATCCCGATGGGTCTGACCCACCGTGACGTTGGAACCTCCACCGCCTCCGGCGTTGTTGGAACCACGCAGCAGGGTCTGCTTCAAGGTCTCGTGCCTGAGTCTGTCATCGAGCAGGCAGGTGGAAACCGCATCACCGGAGTTGCCGGAAGCGTCAAGTTGCCGAGCCTCCCGACCGATGCCACCAAGAACCTTGGTGAGATCGCCGACCACACCGGTGCTGATCAGATCGCGTCCAAGACCATCGATGCCAATCGCATCGCGTCCCGCATCGACATCTCGAACCAAACGCTCGCCATGGCGAACGGCACGTTCGATTCTGTTGTTGCCGCCCAGTTCCGCCGTCACGCCGGAGGCATCATGGATGCCAACGCTTGGGCCACTTGGGACGCAAACACCAACAAGGTGTTGCGTAGCACTACCGCCAACGCCACCATCCCCGGCATCGACTTTGCTTCTGCAAACGACCTGATTGCCGCTCTCGGTGACGCTGACGCACTGAACAACAGCGCGGTCTTCTTTGGTAGCCACGCACAACTTGCCACGGCTCGCAGCCAACAGGCTATCACCAACGGTGGTATCCCCACGTTGCAGGCTGACGGCACGATCGCCGGCTACAAGGCTTACGGTCACAGCCAAATCAACAGCGGCCTCCTGACGGATACCGATGTTGACACCGCTGCCGAGGTCTTCAAGGTTGCCGGAGATGTCACCAATTTGGGCAACGAAGCTGACGCTGTTCCGTTCTTCCTCGTCAACATGAATGATGTCTACTGCTGCTACTGGGGCGGAGCGGACCTCATCGTGGACAACATGAGCCAGGCCCACTTGGGTACTACGCGGATGATCATGAACTACTACGCTAACTGCGATGTGGCTCATAACGCCTCCGTGAAGTACGTTGTCTGCGCGTAATTCTGACACTTGAACCCCGGTTCCTGACGGCATGCAAAAGCAGTCCGCTCAGGACCGGGGTTTCAAATCTCCCACTGATGCTACCTCATCCAAACCTCCGATACGCCGAGCCCACTGTCACCGGGGCCATCACTGACGGGCAACTGCCCACGTTGGCTGAGGCCAAGGTGCATCTGCGTGTCGACTTTAATGATGACGACAGCTACATCAGCGGGATCTTGGCTGCTACGCAGTCGTACATCGAGGACTACCTCGGCTTAAAGTTTGGGGCGAGCATTGTCAACTACGCCTATTGGGACTATGCCTATCCATTGGTCCACGTCCACTTTAATGGCGCAATCCTGACGACTGCTACAGTCCCAAAGATAGAGGTGCTGCAAGACGATGGGTCATACGCTGACATGTCTGCGGACGACTATGAGGTAGACTACATCCAAAGCCCCATCCGTGTCCACATGAAAGGTGGCTTCAGCACTGATGAGTTGAATCGCTACCGATTGCGATTTGACACTGCAAACACCACTGTGCCTGAGTTCGTGAAGCAAGCCGCATTCATGATTATCGGTCACTACTACGAGAATCGCCAGGACGTTGGAAAGGAACGCATCTTCGAGGTTCCTATGAACAGCAAATTCCTGCTTGACCGTTACCGCAAGCAAGTGTTCACCTGATGTTCAACATTGGCACTCTCAACAAAAAAATCAAGCTCTATCAGCCCAACACCACTGTCAACGCTTTTGGCGAGACTCAGGTGACGGGGTACAGCTTGCAGCTCACTTGCATGGCTCGCCGCCGGGACATTGAATGGTCCACGATTGGTGAGAAGGCCAACGGCAAGCAGCTCGTAGTCGAAGCGCGTACTGAGTTCTATATCAAGCGTTTCAGGCCCGCCATCAACGAGACTTGGATTGTTGAGTACAACGACCGCTACTACGAAATCACTCGTGTGGATGAGTTCGGCAAGGCGGAGTACACCAGGATCTTGGCATTGCGCCGAGACAACTTCACGCCGACGATTGCCTGATGGCCCTCATCAGCTCGACATACCGCCCGAACATTGAGCTTGATGTTCAGGAGTTTAAGGCGTTTGAGAAAAAGCTGAAGGCTTTTGAGGGCATGAGCGTCAAGAAGCGCAGAAACAAGATGAAGTCAGTCTTGAGCTTTGCGCTGCGCAACGTCAAGAAGGACATGAAGGCCAATGCCATGCGTATCAAGCGCAGAGGTGTGTTGGCGAACAGCATTGAGACCGTCGATCAGAAAGCGGTCGGTTTCGGCTCTCGAATTGGCAAAAGGACTGGTCCTCGAATAAGAGGCAAGAGCAACAAGCGAGCATACCACGCTCACCTTGTTGAACTTGGCACTAAACGCAAGCTGAAAACGGTCAAGCCGGGAAATAAGCCCTTCCGCTTCTACAGCTTCAAGAATCGCCGTTGGGTGTTCACCAAGCGGATCATGCACGGCAGCAAGGCGCAGCCTTTCATCAAGCCCGCATACGAGAAGAACAAGAAAGACATTCCTCGTCGGATTAAGACGAAGATGCAGACTATCTTGAGAAACGAGTACAAACGACACGGGGTATGATTCACATTGTCAGAGCACGACTTCTTGAAAACAGCGACCTGCTCAGTCTTGTCCCTGCCACCGACATCTTCTTAGTCAAGGCTCGTCAAGGTCACGACAGACCCTACATCGTGGTGGACTTGGAGGAGACTCAGATTGAGCGTAATACGGACGGCGTACACGGTGAGACGTATCATGTTCTCGTCTACATCACAAGCGAGAGCATTAGCCAGGCGTGGAGCATCCACAATGAGGTCAAGACATCCTTGTCCGAGTTCGATGGATCGGTCACCGTGGATGGAGTTACTTACGACTTTGGTCAAACGAGCTTGATGGACATTATGACTGATGCTCACGAGCTACACGAGTTCTACATCGTCGGTATGATGTTCAACATCATTATGGGCGTGTAATCGAACCAAGTTTGTGCGGGCCTTTGAGCCCTCTGCTTTCTTGCCCCTACAAATCCGACTGACATGGCAGCCGTACAGGGAAATTGCATTCAGCTTTACTATCAGGACGCAGCGGACGATACTGCGCCCACCTCATTCAGCGGGCTGACCGCAGTGACGGGAATCACGTCCTGCAACTTCTCCGTGACCAACGCCACCTTTGAGGCAACGAGCATCGTGGACAGCTCCTGCAACACTCGCCGCGAGTTTGCTGTAGGAACTACAAGCGGCTCCATGAGCATTGAAGGGATCATCGACAACACCCTGGGTGGTGACGAGATTTTCGCCAAGTGCGAGGCCAAGACCAAGCTCGACCTCATTTGGGGTGACGGCACCAACGGCATCGCAGGAGTCGGATTCTGCACCAACTTTGAGATCAGCGCGGGCATGGACGACTTCGTCACGTTCAGTGCCTCCTTCGAGCTGTCCGGAACCCCCTCATCCATTGGATTCAGCTAATCATGGCAGGAGTTAATTCAAACACTTGCGCCATCTTCATCGACAACGATGGCACTCCCGTAGCAATCACCTCGTCCACGGTTGATCCGGCAGAGAACAACAGTGATGCGTCGAACTACCCTACCGGGGTCAAGCCGATTGCATTCAGCACGAGCGCAAACGTCAGCATCTCGAACGCCACCTACGAGGTGAACTTCAAGACCGCCACTGCCGTGGCTTCTGACGCTGCCCCGTCCTTCGCCGCCACCCGTGCCTACAACGTGGGTACGCAGACCGGAAGCATGAGCTTCGACGGTGTTGTGGACTTCACTGACGCTACGGACGTGATGGACATCGACGCTCTGTTCCAGGCTGTCGTGGGTAAGACCAAGATCACCGCCATTTGGGCCTCGACCGACACCAACGCGAACGCCTACGGTGCTCAGGGTTTCATGACCAGCTTCGAGCTTTCCTCCTCAGTTGATGACTTCGCTACCTTCAGTGGATCCATCGAACTGATCGGAGACATCACTGAAATCTGATAAACGCTTATCTTCGCCTAAAAGGCAGAAGATGAACAGTTTGTCCGGTCAGTTCAGCATTCAGGTTGGCAAGAAGAAGTATCAGTGCCACCTGAGCATGAACGCATTCCGTCTCATGTGTGAGCGGAAGAGCATTTCGTTGGCGGAGATGCAGCAACAGTTGGCTCAGAACCCCTTGAGCGCAGTCCCCCAAGTGCTGCACGCAGGGCTTCTGACGCACTGCTTCTTTCACAACAAGCCCATCGACGACCTCCCTGAGTTCGAGTACTTCGCCGCACGCGTGTTGGACACGCCGGACGACCTTGAGAAGTACGCCGAGCACATCCGTGTGGCTTTTGAGGGAGAGCAGAAACGAGACGAGGATCCCGAAGAGGGAAACGAGTAAGCGACCAGGACGAGGCTCCGCGTACATGGCATGACGTGTACGCAGAGGGCCTCGCATGCGGGCTCAGTCCCCGCGAGTTTTGGTCGCTGACCTTCTTTGAGTTTAGCGCGTACACGAAGAGCATTCGTGATGCAGACGAGAGGCAGTGGTGGCACACCTCAAGCCTTATGGCTCTGCATGCGAACATGAATCGTGACAGCAAGCGGCAACCCACGCCGTACAAGCCGAAGGACTTCAATCCTTACGCTCACGAAAATCAAAAAGCAAAGTTTGTTCGTCAGTTCACGGATGAGCAGAAGGATCTTACCCGTGACTGGGTAAACACCTACTACTCAAACAAAAATGGCGGACAAGGTCAGTAAACTATCGGTAATTCTGAGTCTTGATTCACGCTCCTTTGAAAGGAGTCTGAATCAGAGTCAGAAGTCTATGCAACGTGCGGGGCGCGTTATGACTAACATTGGCAAGGATCTGAGCATTGGCCTCAGTCTGCCCCTTGCCATCGTCGCACAGCGAGTCACTGAAACTGCCACCAACTTTGAGTATCAGATGGCCCGTGTCTCCGCTATCAGCGGTGCTACTGGCTCTGAGTTCGGTAAGCTTCAGGCTAACGCCGAGGCCCTTGGTGCGTCCACCATCTTCACCGCTAAAGAAGTAGGACAGCTTTCCGAGGAGTTCGCCAAGCTCGGCTTCACCGCCAACGAGATTGTCCAGGTCACGGAGAGCACTCTCTCCTTAGCTCAGGTGACGGGTGCAGCATTGCCGCGAGCTGCAGAGGTCTCCGGTGCTGCGTTGCGGACATTTGGTTTAGACGCATCTAAAGTTGGTCAAGTCAACGATGTGGTCGCTGTCGCCATCAGCAAGTCCGCACTTGACTTTGAGTCTTTCGCGGAGACCATGAAGTACGCGGGCTCTCAGGCCGCCATCAGCAACGTGTCCATGGAGGAGCTCAGTGCTGCTATGGGCGTGTTGGCGAACACGGGCGTGAAAGGATCTATCGCAGGTACTCGTTTGCGTATGATCTTCGCCAAGCTCTCTCAAGAGGGCGGTGATGTCCATCAAAAGTTCTTGGACCTCATCAACAGCAACATGACCATGGCGGAGGCCATTGAGCGTTTCGGCGTTCGAGCGGCTACCGCGATCCCCGTATTGCAGGAGAACAGGAAGGAGTTCTTCAAATTGGAAAAGGAGATGCGTGAGAGCGCGGGAACCTTGGACATCATGCAGAAGAAGATGGACGACACGTCCTTCGCTGCACAAAAACGACTCAAGTCAGCCCTTGAGGACTTGAGTATTCAGATTGGCAAGGCTCTTTTGCCAATGGTCAACGTTCTCATTGAGGGCTTGATACTCATCACAAATGGGTTTGCCGCTTTGCCGTCCGCCGTACAGGGCTTCATAGTGATACTGGGTTCAGTCGTCGCGGCTCTTGGTCCATTCATTTTCCTTAAGGGAAAGCTGATGGTTCTGTTTGCATCCTTGCAGGCGTACATGCCTGTAATTGCTGCCGGATTCAGTGCAATGCTCGGCCCGATTGGACTAATCTCTATTGCTTTAGCAGGGGTGGTCGCAGGTGTCTATGCTTTTACTCAAAATGGCTCAGCGTTTGCATCCACAAGTGAGCGAATTGCCGATGCAACTGAGAGTGCTGCTGATGCCACATCTAAAGGCACAGCCAAAATCCGCCTGTTGATTGATGCATTCAAAAACGAGAATCGCACACTCGAAGAAAAACAAGATATTCTTGATGAGCTGAATCGATTACAGCCGGACTACTTTGACGCGCTTGACGCTGAGACGACAAGTGTTAATACGCTGAAAACGGCCTACGACAAGCTGTTCGTGGCTATGCTTAAGCAGGAGCGGGCAAAGGCTTTCATGTCTGAAATCAATAAGATTGAATCCGAGCGGATTCAGGCTCTTATGGATCAGGATGAGGCTATTCGAGACAAGAATGCGGCGCAAAAGGTAATTGATGATGATGCGGATCGTGCTCGGCGAGGAGAGACCTCTACGGGCGGGTTTATGGTCGGAACGGGCGGCAGCACTCTGACAGCTTTGGAATTACGCGCACCTGCTGAGGCACAGGGCCGTATTGACGATGCTCAAGACATCATCGATCAAGCACAAGTTCAGATTGAGCGAATTGGAGACCTCATGTCGGGCGAGGGCCTGGACGCATTGCTTGCGGGGCTTTCGGGCAGCGGCGGTCAGGCGGTCGAGGGCGGCGGTGCTTCAAGCTCCACGCTGGCCGACTTTGACCTGAAAGGTGATGGTCAAAGCAAGGCTCTCGACAAGCTGTCCGCATCTCTCGCTGAAGCGCAGATGAAGGCATCGGTCTTCGGTGATGAGTTCAACCTTGCAGGCGAGAACCTTAAGGCATACGAGTCTGCATTGGGATCTCTTATCACGGCAGGAGCAAAGGGAGAAGACGTGGGGGGCAGCATCGCGTTTGTGATGGAGGAGATGCAGCGTCTGAATGAGATGTCGAAGGAATTTGAGCAGGATGAAGCCCTGTCGGATGCCTTGGAGAAGATGCAGAACGCACTCATCAAGAGCGCGGACGGACTGAAAGCCGGGGCTATCGAGCCGCTAAAGGAGGCGGAGATGCGCATGAAGACCTATGGCGACATCTTGAATGAACTCAAGTCTGACTTCCCGGAGCAGACTGGCCTCATTGAGCAGATGGGCAACGCCTATGCCAGGGTCGCCAAGGAAGTAGAGATACTGACCGAAGCGGAACGCAAGCGCAAGCTTGAGATGAAGATGGTTGAGGCCAGTAATGAAGCAATCATTCGCGGCAGCATGGATGTCGGAAAGGCTCTGGGCGAGGTCGCCGCGAGCGGAGAAGATGCCGGAAAAGCTATGCTTGAGGCTACTTCCTCGGCCCTGTCATCCTTGATTACTCAGCTCTACCTCTTGTACGCCAAGTCTGTGATGTCGAGTGCCACGATCCCGAACCCGATTGCGAAGCTCGCAGCCCTCGGTGTTGGTGCAGGAATCCTTTCCGGTTTCATCGGCAATATTCCAAAGCTTGCTCAAGGAGGTATCGCCGTGGGCGAGCAGCTCGTGACGGTCGGCGACAACCGCTCCGGGCGAGAGGCCATCATCCCGCTTGAGCGTCTCCCCGGCCTCATGGACAAGATGGGCGGCGGAGGCAGCACCCGCGTGTACGGATCCCTGAAAGGAACCGATATTCACATCAGCAACATGCGCGGCGCTCGCGTCCAACAACGAATCATCTGATGGCAGTCAAAGCTGTATACCAGGCTCTCCTCAATAGCCAATCAAACGACGTCTATCGCATTCAGCTCATCGACACCGACTACGCGGGCGATGTGACTGACAATGCGCTGTATGGGTACGGCTCATCCAACCTGCCTCGGACCATCGACGTAATTCACGAGTCGGTGTCAATAACGTGGGAGGGCGAGGACAACAAGCTCGCGCAACCCATCATCGGCTCCAAGCTTGACATCACGTTCCTGCTGTCCGGGGACGACACGATGAACCTCATCGATGTCATCAAGGAGCTTCCTGAGCATCACCTGTGCATTCAGGTGGAGCGGCACAACGGCGGCACTACCTCGCTGACGACCGCGTCCAATTGGGACGTGTACTGGCGAGGAACCCTCGTCCACGAATCCGTGGTCTATGCCTTCAGTTGCAAGCCGCTCGAAATCAACATGAGCTTCACGGACGGCTTGGCCCTGCTTAAGGATCAGCCGTACCTCGACCCATCTGACGACAGCAACTACCTCAGTGACGGCCTCGACTCCGCACTGACCGACAGCAGCTTTGCTCCGCTCCGAGTACAGATTGGGCGATGCCTCAAGCGCATGCCGCACCTGGCGATGTGGGATGACACCGACGACTTCTTCACCGAGCAGCTCGACCTGTTCCATTGGAACCACATCGATGAGACTCAAGACCCGGACGAAATCAAGTCCATCTTGGACAAGACGGGTTGTGACCAACGCACTTGGTACGCGGAGAGGACGCATGATGGCCCGTGGTTCCGTGATAGTCGTTTGGTTGCTAATGGCAGCACTTGCTATGAGATCCTCAGCGACATCATGGTTACGATGGGGGCTACCCTCCATCACAGCGCGGGAAAGTTCAATGTCGCCTCGCCGTTCATGCAGGAGAGCGACAGTACTCTCAATGGCAAGCGCAAGTTCCTCATGGACAAGCGGGGCACTATAGACAGTGCCTACGCCTACAGCGCATACACGCAGCCCTCCGGCTATGCGGACGGTACGGACTGGCCCAACTTCGTCAACTACACAGATGAAGATGACACGCCGTACCTGATTGACAGCTCACGCAGCTACCTGCCTCCCGCAAAGAGAGTTCTTGCCACTCATATTAGTGGTGGGGCTCCATTGATCTTCAAGCAGACCGGCTCCAAAGTTGGATATGTTGCGGGTGTCACAGGCGCAGCAGGGGGTAGCGTGACCCCCGACCCGGTTGAGGACAATCTTGAAATCAACTACGCCTACAACTTCCCACTTGTCAACGCTGAGACGTTAATAGAGGCAGGGCAGCAGCTCAACCTGCGGGCCAAAATCACCATTGGAGTTGACGTTCTCAGCGGTAGCGACGATGCCTTTGTCGGCGCACAGCCGGTGCTGAAGATGAAAATCAAGGTTGGCAATCAATACCTCAAACAAAACGTGGGGTTGCGTGCCGCGAGCAACTTTACCAACGACAGCGACTTCGGAAACATTCGCGTGGGTTTAGGCAACTTAGTGTTTCCCGGAGGTTCTGATGTAGACACTTGGCTACCACTTGAGATTACCGACGATGTTGAGTGGACTACGGTGTCCTCTTTCTTTCATCTTCCCTTCCTTATTCCTGGACAGATGGAGGAAGACCTTGATGTCATCGAGTATGATGACGGCAATGGTAATGTCGAAGAATATGCAGTTGGACTGAATACTGAGCGAAGCAACAATCACCCCAATCAGATGAGGTTCCGTAATGAGTTGCGGGCCAATGAGCAGAAATCTCTGATGCTCGACATGGTGATGCCGGGGCTTCCAACTGACAGCTCTACTTATCAGGGCGTTGAGCTTGACATTGAGTGTTTCATTCATAAGAATGACGGTACTACGGTCACACTGACTACTGACAACAACAACGACCTGCACAGTTGTCGAGTAATTGACTTGAGGTTGTTCAATGGTGCGGACAGCTATGACGAGGACGCGATGTACTACGCGAGCCTTGACGATGCCAATGGCACTGAGAGTGTGGACGTTGGCGAAACTGCCATCGCTACAAGGCCGGACACGATGTTCGGAGAGCTTGGAGCCCTCGCTGTGGGTGACGGGCATCGCACCACCGGACGGGCAAGCGCATTTGGCGATCATTGGTTCAGCGAGAGCATGGAAAGCTTCCCGACCACGAGTGCGGGAAGTAAGAACCTCGACCTTGTCGTGAGATCGCATTTCAGTCAGCGGTATAAGGTGATTAACACCTACCGCATGACGGTTCTGACCCGCACTCACCTCTTGGAGCATGTGGTCCCAACACGCCGGGTGAAGATTACCATGGGCACGGAGGATGCCATGCTTCAAGTTCAGGCGTGCAGCATCAACCTCCAGGAGGGCACGATGCAGTTCAGTGCGTATGAAATTGACCGCACTTACACGTCCATCGCCACGGACAACAGCTTTGATCAGTTCATTCAGGACTTGGGGCGCAAGGGCCCTGCTCGCATCATCGGGGAAACCGTCCTTGGCAAGAGCCGCATCGTGGGATCAGGCAGCGGAGCAGGTCTGACTCAGGAGCAGGAGGACAAGCTCGATGCCATTACCATCAACGGGTCCGGCGAAATCACGGACTTTACGGTGTCCTCTTCGGGCAAGCCCCTGACCTCTGACGAGATTGAGGACTCCGCGAGCCTGCACAAGTTCGCTACGGCAGCACAGCTCAACGAAATCGCCTCAAACACATCAAGCGTCAACGACATCCTCACGGTCTTTAAGGAGACCACCACGGGTGACGGTGCGGGTGTGTATGTGGATACCACTGACACGGACAAAAGCCACGTTTCTATTACGGAGACTGCGGGCAAGCTTCAGGTCGGAGCGCGGACTGTGGTAGACATGACCGAGACCAGCCCTGGATCAATCGCCATGAAGGTTCAGGCCGGGGCTACAGGGTCTGAGGCGCAGGTCACAGCTATTCAAATTAGTGGCAGTTCCTCGGACAACACTAAGGCCACAGTCAACGTGACAAGCGGTGACTTCCGCGTGTCCTCGCCTACGCAGTTCAGTCAGCCGGTGGCCTTCGCCGGAGCGTCTAATACAATTACCTTCACTGCGGCAACTTCCGGCATTGACTACGGCGATCTTGACAACACGCCGACCATACCCGACACCTTAGCCGATGCGGATCAGACCTTGGCCGGGGACCGCGACATCATCTGTGGTGGTAACGACCTGATTATCAAGAACCCAGGGACGTTTGACATTCAGAATAGCACGAATGCTACCAAGTTCAAGGTCGTACCTGCTTCACATTTGATTGCTGTCACAGGCATTCTGCAAGTCGAGTCCACCACCTACGGACAGGGCGGTCAGATCAGGCTTGAGGAGTTTGCTGCTTCCGGCAACAGCGCAGTCGTGCTCAAAGCACCAGGAGCTCTTGACACGGACGTGACCTACATCTTGCCCGGAAGCGATGGCACTGATGGGCAGGTGCTCCAAACAGACGGTAGCGGCAACCTCAGTTTCGCAACCGTATCAGGCGGCGGCGGACCCGCCATCTTGGGCAACATCTCCGGACGGTACACATGGTCAAGCGCAGACGATGGAGAGCGAGTCCACACAGGTAACTTCAGCTACGGACCGTTCAACTGGTACAGCTTCAGCTCTGAGCCATCAAACGCCACGTTCCGGGCTTACTCGGCTTCAGACGCTGTCGGCTCAACCTCTTACAGCCTCAGCGGGTCTCACTTGTTGGCCTACGGATTTCAGATCCCAACCACGGACAAGAAGGTCAAAATCCACTACATGTTTAGGTTGCAGAACGCCCCTGCTTCATCTACATGGGGTCTCTCTTTGTGGGGTGCGGACAGGCAGGCAAGCGGCAGCACGTCATCATCTACGACGACCTTGCGGGCAGAAACCGCAGACATCACGCAGTCGTCCAACTCAAGCAGCCGCATCTTTCATGGCACGTTGGAGACATCTTCAGACTTTGATGAAGACATGGCACTGCTCATGGCAGAGAACCGATCAGGATCACTGACCTCGACCACCTACATGTACGCTCAGTTTCAAATCGAACTCGTTGACTGATGAAGCCACCTGAAGTACCCATTCCGGAACTGGATTCCAAGGCAACCTTGACCGATGTAGTTGCTGCTCTGAACCAAGTGATTCGAGCCATCAACCACATGTGGCACACTCCTGAAGATCCTTAAATCCAACCAAGTCCTACAAACACATCTGCATGCAACTAATCTTTGGGCATGCTGTGTCGAGAGAATATGCTGAATATCTTTGGCTTAGGCTGGACTTGGTCTGTCCTTGACTCTCGTATGGGAACGCTCCTGACCTTCGTCACCGGAGTGACTCTGATTTGGATGAACATCGAGCGAGCACTCAAGGCTCGCCAAAGCCGTAAAAAAGAAGATGCTTGAAGTCTTTCAAGAAAATTGGGCAGAGATTGTCCTCGCTGTACTCGTCCTGGCGGACACCATTGTTAGCCTTACTCCGACTGATAAGGACGATAAGGCACTCGGCTACATCCGCGCCATCGTCCTCGCCGTCCTCGGAACAAGCGGCAACGACGACTCCGGTAGTGCCGACAATCCGGCCTGAGTTCGTTCGGGGAACATTCAACAAGATCATCCTGCACCATACCGCCACCCCAAGGGAGGCTCGGTATGGTGTTGAGTGGTGTCGCAAACTTCACGTCGAGCACAAGGGGTGGAGGGACATCGGCTACCACTTCTATGTCGAGTATGACGGAACGATCCGGGAGGGCCGACCGCTGAACATGAGCGGGGCTCACACCCGTGGTGAGAACAGTCAGGCAATCGGAATCGCATATGTGGGAGGCATCCTACACGGTGAGCCAAGCTGCACCATGACTGAGGATCAGGCGATGAGCATCAGTGCAATCATCGACTACCTGCGCAACACCATTGGTAAGCCGTTGCCTTTGTACGGGCATCGAGACTTCAATGCAACCTTCTGTCCAGGGTTCAAGGTTCAGGATTACGATTGGCACAACCTCCGGTGGCTGCGATGACCGAGCACGAGATTCAGTCAACCTTCGTAGACCTCATCAGCACGGAGTACCCGGAGATCCTGTTCTGCGCTACGGTCGGTGGAGCCCGGATGTCCATCGCAGAGGCCAAGAAGATCAAGAGGGCAGGATACCGAAAGGGCATCCCCGATGTCATCTTCTACGAGCCCCGCATGGGCTACATGGGGCTCTGCATTGAAATCAAAAAGAAAGGAGGCCGGACATCTCCACACCAACGACAGTGGAAAGCCGACCTCCTAAAGAGAGGGTATCAGGCTGTAGTCTGTATCGGACTACATGAGTGCGTTCAACAATTCAACACCTACTTCAGACTAAATCTGCCTCTACCAAGGCTTGATGCAGGTTAACCGTGATAGTCCTCCCCAAAGCGTTCGCCCACTTCTCCAACGTATCCAACTTGGGATTCATTACCCCACGCTCGTATTTCGACAAGGTGGACTTGTCAATCTCAGAGAGCTGCGCGATGATGTCGAGACTGGCTCCCTTCTCTTTTCGGAGATCGCGAAGAGCAAAGGCAATGGAATTGGCGGTTGCGTTCATGCCTCAAGTATAGACAGAAAGTTCTATACAACCAAAGGATATGCGCTTGCTTTCACTTTCTTGGTCGAGAGTCGCAGGTCAAGGACGTATGCACCCAAGGGCTTTGGCGGTGCTCCACGCATGATGTGCCACCCCTTTGTGCCGTCACCATACTCCTCCTTGTAACAGGGGGTTCGGACCTGGAGCACTTCCTTGAGTTGTGGGGTGTTGTTGTTGTTCAAGCTTTCGACCACATTGACCATGGCGTAACTCTCGTGAACGTGACCCATCCACACACAATCTGCGCCATGGACCTGCGCCAACATGCGTTGATTCTGAATCACACCGCGAGTCACTGGGCCGCCGCCCCCACTGCCGTGGAAGTACTTCATGCGGTAGGCCATCCCGTTGCCGGACTCCATGCGGAACGACCACACAACCCAACCGCCATAGCCGCCGAGCTCCACCGTGTTGCCCCGGACGTTTAGGCCATGGGCAAGCCGTTGCAGTAGATCCGTCTCGCAGTTCTTGAGGATGGCGGTCTCGTGGTTGCCGTACCCAATGAGCTTAATGTTCTTGGCATACGGCGTGAACCAATCCACAGCGGTGTCCACGAGAGCATCGAGGTAGGTGTTGGTGTTGTGCTCCGGACGGACATCCGCCTTCATCCTGCGCCCGTCATACCTGCCCTGCATGGCGCAGAACAAGTCCCCGTTGATGAAGATGTCCCAATCCCGTTCCAAGGCGTAGTCCAAGTCGCGCTTGAGCAAATCGCGGTCACACTTCGGGTTGTCCCAATGCAAGTCGGACAGCAACAGTGCCCTGTACCTGTCGCCTGCCTTGTAGGTCTTATTGTGAATTTGAACGGGATTCATTCTCGAACATAGATGCGGTGAGGGGGATGATGCCAATTCCAGCCAAGGCCACCGCTTCCCACGTTATGCCGTGAATGACAATCTGCTCACATGCGGTGATGGCGATCATACCACCAATGGTCCGCTTGGCACTCCACCGCCGCAAGTCCCCCTTCGTCTTGAACACCTCTGTGATGTCCATTCGCTTCAGGAGTCCGGCGAGTGCAGTCTTCATAGTTCACAAAACAGTCGGAGCCACTTGGCGATGTGGCGTTGGGAGGGGGCGTATTCGTATCGGATGTCCAACACGTTTGATTCCAGTGTCGTGCTAAGCTCTTGATACCGAGCACGATTCAGGTCAGAAGATAGAATCTCCGCCTCATAGTCCTCATGAACAATGTTCTCGAAGCGACACCGCTCAAGAAGAAGGAGGAGTCGATCACGCATGCGCTCCGTGACCTCCTCCTCCTGCTCAAGGTTGTCGAACAAGTCGTCGATCCAATCACTCATGATGGACCCCTTCGTCTTCGCTGTACACGTTAGACTCGCTGTACAAGCCAATGACCTTCAGGACAGCGCGGCTCAAAGCCCGCTTCTCAGCGGTCATGACGTAGTAGCTGTTCTTGCAGTTCTCCGGCCCGGCCTCGCCGTAGGTCTCTACACGGACGTTGCGGTTGTCCATCCATGCCGTTGCCTTCAGGACAACGAAGTCCCGGTCCATCACGATCTCGCTGAACTCCACCTCGATGTTGTTCACCGCCTGAATCTTCTCGATGCCTGTCCGCTTGATGATGACGAAGTGCCTGTGCTGAAACACATCGTCAGGACTCAGTCCGTTCTCTTCGAAGATGCGCCGCATGCGCACCTTATCGCTCTTGGTCAAATTGCTCATTCTTCTCTTTTTCGGGCTCCATACTTCTTCATCGCCTCGATTGCGACGATGACAGCTTCCATGAAAGCCGGGTTCATTTGAAACAGTTCGATAAACATCATGGCAAGTTGTGACTCGCTGCCATTGCTCAGGATGCTTACCATATCAGTGTTGGGAGCGTAAATCCAGTTGTCCTTGTCGGGCATCTGCTCGATCATCAACTCCTCCTCATCAGGCAGGGCCTTGATGCGGATGTAGATGTAGGCTTGGTTCGGGTCTTCCAACGCATCCTCCAAGAGGATTTCCACGTTGTCATCAATCCCATCATAGCCGTCGTTCAACTCAAAGTCCATGTTCCAGTCTGTCTATGATTTTAAATAGTTGCAGGGCAACTTCAGGGACAATCGCGTTTCCGTAGGCTTTTATTGTTTCCCGTCTCCACTTTGGAATGGTGATGCCGTCCAATACTTCGGGAATCCCATCATCTCCTCCACAAACAGGGGGGACAGTTGGGAAGTCTTTCCAGTCTCTTCGCAGGTACGTTTGGTCAGGCTGTCCTGATTTTCCTTGTCCGTTATTTTGTCGTGCTCCTGAGCCATTGGCGTAGGAAGCATCTGACTCTTTGCAAGGTCGTGCAGTTGCGCACTGAACTCTGTCCCGCCCTTGTTCTGTCTCTTTCCGTTCTCGTTGACTTGCACTGCGCCGCCGCTGATGTTCTTGGCCGTTGGCGTTGGAAGCATCTTCTGAACCTGCGTAGCAAGGTTGGGCATGGTCGTTCCGTTGGGGTACTTCTCCATTCGTGCCTTGAACTTGTCCAGGTCCATAGGCTCTTCTCTTGTCGTTGGCGTAAGCAACAACCCAGATTCTATCTCTCCGGTGCGGCGCGTTGACGCTTGCAGCACCAAGTACGACCGGTAAGACTTCGTAGCCTTCACCTTCCAAGTCAGAGCACACCGTGTCGAGTACCAACCCTTCATTCCAACTAAGCAGGCCACGAACGTTCTCTGCCACGACGTAGGTGGGGCGAGCCTCTCGAACAATTCGAAACATTTCCGGCCAGAGATACCGATCGTCGGATGTCCCGGTCCGCTTTCCTGCTGCACTAAAGGGTTGACAGGGGAAGCCTCCCGAAAGGACGGATACACGTCCGCAAAAGTCAGTTGCGTCGAACTCCTTGACATCTTCAAAGCTTTGTGATTCAGGAAAATGGTGATTTAGTACTTGACGGCAAAACGGGTCGCGCTCAACATGGAAGACATTCTGCCAACCCATCCATCTTGCGGCAAGGTCGAAACCTCCAATGCCGCTAAAAAGACTGCCATGGGTCATCAATCAAAGAATTGAGCGATGTTGCCTTTAAGGTTGCGAACCTCCTTTGCGAACGCCGCGTTTCTTTCCGTCAATTCGCGGTTGGACATCCGCAAGTCCAAGTTCAGCTTCTTCTCGTGACTCAGACTGGAGCTCGCGATTGCGCATTCCCGTTCCAGTTGGATGCACTGGTCGATGATGCCCAACATGTGATTGCATGTCTTAATCATGACTTCCGCAAACCGCTCTTGGTCCAAAGGCTCATCAAGTTCAAGTTGGGCCAAGAGTGACTCGGCCGTTCCTGCCGCCTCCATGCGGTCGGCGATGCGCTCCAAGTGGTTGCGCGGTACTACTTCTCTCATTGCGTAAAACGATTGGTTCTGCGGGAAAGATACAGTTTGGCCCGCCCAAGACTCCCGCTGCCTTTGGGCTTCGTTTTCTGATTGATGATCCAGGTCTCACCGTCCCGAATCTCCGGTTCACCCTCCCGCAGTTTCTCGCCTGCCGGAGGGCGGTATACAAGCAGCATGGTGAAGGCTCGACGATACCAGGCCTGACCCCCTGCCCATTCCTGCGGGAGTGCGGGTTTCTGATAACGCTTGCCACTCACCGTGCTGCTATCCGCATGCAACTTCGCGATGTGGTTCACCACGATGTCGATGCGATTCCATGTCTTGCTATAGGTACGGATCTTCTTCAGCTCGCTCGTAAGCCAAACGTCTTCTCTTCCGCCTACCGTATTCAAATCCCTCTTCGCGTCGTTCCAAGGGTCTAACACGGTCGTGTCGAAACTTGGGTCTTGGCATGATTGATAGAAATGTTCGGGACCAAAGTCGATCCCGTGCGCGTCCGGGTCGAAAAAAGTAAAGTGTTTTCCAACCCACTCTAAGGCGAGCTCGAATTCTTCGTCCGACATGTGCTCTTGATCCTGCCCACGAAAGTTTTTTTTCCGCGCCGGGACTCCCACATGCATCTCCGCCAGGTCGATAGCCAACTCCTCCGGACCTCCTTCTTCCCCCATGTACACAAAGTGCTTCCATCCGTATCGCTCGCTCCATTCAATCAGTAGCCATTTGACAAAAAGCGACTTACCATGATGTGGAGCACCCGCAATGAACAGGGGGTAGCCTTTGCGTGGAATGTATAGGTCGTCCAACTCCTGGACCCCTGTCTGACAAGCTTCTTCTCGGACTTCGTTTCGCAGCTCATATAGGCGCGGTTTTAAATCAGTGATGTTCTTGATCAGTTCCATCACACACCGAGGAAAGCGTCGTCATATCCAACCTGCCCGTCTCCGGCAGAACTGATACGAGACAAGTTCACATACTGCTCGAATTTCTCGCCAAACAACGTCGCAGGACGCAGGTGGGTCTTCAGCTTGCGGTCATCACGCCAAGCATTCGCACGGTCTTCGACAACATTTCTGAAGACCATCATTTCTGTGTAGCCCCTCTGGTACCAAGGCAGCACATATGCCCGCAGGTCTTCCGCCCGATACTGCGTTCCAAGGATTTGGTTCATCGCCTGGCACACGTCGATGCACAGTTGGTCAAACTCACCTTTCAGGCGGTCGCAAAAAAGGAGAGGCAGCCTATGCCGCCCCTCCCCATGAACCAAAAATCGCGCAATGCGCTGAGCCAATGCGTCATCCAAAGAAAGGTCATCACGCACTTGTTGCATGTTCTGACCCGCGTGAAGTTTGACAAGGGCTTTCAACACATCCAACTCCGGGAGAGGAAAGTGCGCGAGTTCGTTCAAATCAATCTGAATGCGAGCCATCAGAAGGGCAGGTCATCGCTTTCAACGGTTCCCGGCGTGGACTGCGCATCAAGGCTCGCCTTCTTCGGGTCATTGCGCAACGACCAATCTTTTCCGTAGCCAACGATGTCGCCTTTCACGCCCGCCTCAAAATCAGCCTTGCTGACCTTAACGACCACAATGAAGTCGTTGTACTGCTTGTTCTCCAACTCAATCACCCGAAGATCCAGGTAGGTTCCCTTCCGGCCCTCGATGAAGTGTTTTTTCTGCTTGCGGAGCTCCTCGATGTTGAGGCTGATGTCAAAGGTTTTTTTCCTGTCCATTTTTTTTTTCTGTTTCGTACTGGTCGATGTACGCAAGGTTCATTGCGGATTGAATCTGCCAAGCTCGCTTGTCATTTACCGACAGGAGATTGGCCCAAACACGACATCCATGAATCACGCTTGCATGGTGTCTGCCGAAGTATTTCGCCACCGTCACGGTTGTTTTTTTTTCGCGGCGGACTAAGGTGTAGTAGCATGCCTGTCGGACTTCGACAAACATCCTATGACGACGGGGACCGACTACATCCTCGAACTTGATGTCGAGGCGATTGCAAACGTTCCGGACAAAAAGTCCCATCTCAAGCTCTCCACGAGAAAGTTCGATGCCGGGGTAGACGTAGGGGCTAATCTTAGCTTCCAACGTAACGGTAGGCTGCTGTGGTCGAATGACCTTTCTGAATCAACCCGACCTTGACAGCGGAACCTTCCTGCTCCAGGATCCGCAGGATTTGTGTCACGGCCTCCATGGTGACATCGCCATCATTTCTGACGAGCCTCTCAAAGAGGATTTCTGCCGTGAATAGGCCGGGGGTGATTCGCTCGCATTCCTTTCGGCAGCTTCCGAGCAACTGGAGCCCTTTCGGGTCAAGCTGTGATTGTTGTGCGCCCCAGGTGAGGGCTTCGCATATGGCTTCAAAAAGTCCGTTCATGATTTCTGACGATTCTTGGTGGGGGGCAATGTAGAGGCTTTGTTCAATGCCGATCACGGAATCGGACATTTTTTTTTATTCACACTGAGCATGGGCAGAACTTCCTCCCTGTAGGTACACTACAGCTCCCTGTAGGTACTTACTCTATAGATACTACCACACACAAAAGAGGGAACCTAATAGGCTCCCTCTTCGCGTTCCCGTTCAAATTTCTCGTCCGGGTCCGGCCTGTAGTCCGTTCCGCTTCCACGGCAATCAGGACAGGTCAAGTACTCCGGGTATTCCCATGAGGACGGATCCAGGACACTGCCTGAACCGCCGCAGTTGTCGCAAGGCTCACTCATACTTCGCGCGAATTGTTTGGTGCAGACCCCACAGGGCCTCTTCAATGATGTCGCTGTGCTCCGCAATTCGTTGCTTAGCATCGTCGGACAAGTCGTAGACATTGGGCTTGGTGCTCACCATCTGTCCGGGCAGCTCGCGTTCCACGAGCATCACTGCAATGGCGTTGGAGATTTCAAGGATTTCCGTGCGGATTCGTTCGGTAGTCATGGCTCAATTATTTCTGAGGTTCGGTATTAACGCTGATTGATGAGGTTTGGGCAACGCTCAAGGAAACGGGCCAGTTCGACCAGGTCGCCGGAAAATTTCTCAGATGATGCGGCCGCTTCAAGGATAGAGAAGTCGTGGCCGTCCACCGGAACGAAAATGTCGATCACGGCAGTATGGCTGCTCATTGGCCGCCCCTTTAATTCGTGAAGGGTGACTGCTTGCAACTTGTAAGTGTTGTAGTGGACTCCCAAGGTGTCCAGGAGGACGCACAAGGCGATAAAATATTTCTGCTGATGGCCCATGGCGATTTTTTTTTGGCGAATTTTTTTTTCGATTTTTTTTTTTCAGTCCACAGCAAGAATGAAGGTGGTCTGTCGTACAACACCATGGGAACCGTAGATGTCCTCGATTCCGAGTCCGGGAAGCTCCTTGCAGTTTGCCAAGAAATTGAACATGGCTGTGGTCTCCAGTCCGTCGTTGTAGTCGAATGGGCGTCCGTCCTCGTGGCTGACCGTCATGTGCAACATGTGGCCGTTGTTGGGGCGGGGTTCGACGTGGACTACCATGTCAGTGCCGAACTTGTCGGTGATGAGGGACATGATTGCTTCGGAAACTGCCTGCAGGTAACGCAGGGTGTGATGGGGGGCGCGGTACGCGTTCAACTGATTCATGACCGCAATGTAGAACAAAAGTTCCATGTATCCAAACCCGGCCGTGCCTGAGCGGCCTCTCCGGCCGCGCCCGATCACGCGCAAACCCGCGCCGTTGCTGGGCCGGCAATGATTTCTGAAAAGGCAAAAAACATTTCTGAGGCCGACAATCATTTGTGGCCGGGCCACTTAGGGCCGAAACCGCCCGGAAAGGGGGGTCGGGGCTAACTGCCTGAGGTTCAGCGACTTACGCTAACTGCCTGAGGTTCAGCAAGTTAGGGCCCCGGCCCGGCCGGGCGGCCCCAAGGACGCGCCCCGCCCCGGAGGATGAAGGGCGGCCAAATAGGCCTGGATCACGACGTTTGCGCGGCCGTGTGGGCGCTTTCTCCGTTGCAATGGGGCCGGGGTGCGCTCAGGGGGCAAAAGGTCGAAAATGGGCGGCTAAATGCCCCGGCCCGCGTCTGCCCTCCATCGATGCATCCGCGCGGCCATATGCCCGCCCGAATTGCGCACATTGGAAAAGGCTCCGGCCGTACTGGTTCGCACTGGATAACGCAAAAGCGCCCCGCAAAGGGCGCAAAATGAAGCGGCCCCCGCCCAAATAGGACAGGGGCCGCAAAAGGGCCAAAAGGGGGCGCGCTCAGATAGGAACGAAAAAACCCGAAGCCAACGCGGCCCGCTCCCCTTCCGGCGTTGTGCGTTTTGCGCGAAGTCCGACTATATACGCGCCCTGAGCGGGCGCGCCGCCTTCCGTTCGATCCAGGGGCCGCGCATCGAATTTGTCGCCGTCAATGACAGGGACAGAAAAGAGCTCCCGGCCGTCCGCGTCCACGCGTCCGAATCTGTCCGGCAAGGATGCAACGCGGGCAACCTTGGGCCGGCCGTTCGCGCCCATATCGGCAAAGGGAACCGCAAGGGGCCGCCCATGGGCCAAAACTTCGCGCGCCGCGTCTGCCCATGTCCGGCCGTCCGTCCATGACAGGCAAAGGGAATAATTCGGGCCGTAATCGATGGAGGCGCGGCCCCAAACCTTCGAATAATCAAAAAACGAGACGCCCGGCAAAAGTTGCAAGATATCGCGCCCCTCATATTTGAACGCGCGCGGCGAAATGTCCGACGTTCCGTTAATCCGGGCGAAGTACTGCGAACCAGTACGGGCGGCGCGGGCCGCGCCCTTTTCAATCTCCCGAATAAGTACGGCCGTAAAATGCGGGCGGCTTGCGAAATAAAGGACAGTCCGGGCCACACGGGCGGCCGGTATTTTCGCATCAAAGGAGGCGCGGCCGCTCCCCGTCAAACAAGACGCAATGCAACCCGGCGACGCGTCCGGGCAAACTGTCGGCCCGCCCGCCGAATTGAACGGGGCCAAATACGCCGTGTATTGATCAACGAGGAGGGCGGCCCCCTTTGCCGTCTTGGACGAATGATTCACCCCGCCCAAGGTGCGGACGGCGGGCAGGCCATGCGCAACGAGGGCGG
>Ga0209645_1000278_pt1 | contig 27468 bp, 46 predicted proteins | sample ETNvirenome_6_30_FD_184070 | JGI IMG/M metagenome (GOLD analysis project Ga0209645, IMG submission 184070) | Marine viral communities from the Pacific Ocean - ETNP_6_30 (SPAdes) (version 2) | ecosystem: Environmental > Aquatic > Marine > Oceanic | place: Pacific Ocean | collected 2013-06-19
GATGGTTTAATGCTAATTTAGGCGCTACGGTTAATCAATCACGTACAATTCTAAATGATTTTTCTCCTGATTTATTAACTGTATATCAACATGCTGTTGATAAAGTAGACGCTATGCCTAATTTTGGAGAAGGTGCTGCACCTGGATGGGAAGCTGCTGGTGATTATGTGTACGCTGGTATTACTGATCCTTTAAATATTCTTTCAGGTTTAGCTTCTTTCTTTACTTTTGGAGGAGCAGGTGCCGCTGGAATTGCCACTAAAGAGGCGGCTAAGTTAGGATTTAAAAAAGGATTAGAAGCTAAAATAAAATCTTTAATATCAAAAGAAGGTAGACAACGGTTAGCTCAGACAGGAAAGGTTTTAGCTGTAGAAGGATCAACAGCAGGTGCAGGAGAAGCTTATCGTGAAAATTTAAATCAAGATGTAGAAATAGCTACTGGCAAAAGAACAGAAAAAGACTATGGAAATATAGCTTTGCATGGAGCTATAGGAACTGTAGCTGCTCCTGCAATAGGAGCTACTGCTAGTCAAGGGTATAAAGTAGTAAAAAATACATTAGGTTCTGAAATACTTAAACAGGTATCTTCAGAAGTTGCTGAAAGTGTAGGTACTCAACTTAGTAAAACTGGGTTAGGCGAAAAATTTGTTGATAACATAAGCCAGATTCCACAAGTTACTAATACATTAATTAATAATATTATACCTGCTGCTCAACGTGATGAACTAAGCACTAGAGTTTTTGAACGTGTAACTGGAGAAACAAAACCTTTAGAAGAAGTTGCTGAAAAAATTTCTATTAAAATGGATAAAGAAATTAAAGCTAATTTTCAAGAAGAAGGAGATGTAGCCTTAATAAATAAAGCAATGCAAGGTGATAGGCAAGCTTTAACTACAATAGGAAATAGAAGCGTTGAATTACAAAATACTATTAAAGAATGGCAAGAAACTGTAGGGCAGCTTCAAGATATTGCTGGTGCTGGAAAATTTATTAGTGCAAAAATTAAAGGGCAATATAAATATAATCCTGATAAGCCATATGCTAGAGATATTTATGATAGATATATATCTTCAAGAAAAGAACCCTTTAATAAATTTATTGAAAACAATCCTGATTTACTGCAAGAATTACGAGAAGAACTATTAGCTGATGCTGCAACTAAAGATAAAAAATGGGCAACAAAAGCTAATTTAATAAGAGATGGTGAATTAAAACCTGAAATTGATATTGATGAATATGTAAAAGAATTTGCTAAAAAACAATATAATCCTGTATTGAACAGGAGAAAAAAACTTGGTCCCTTAGATAAAAGAAAAGAAATACCTAAAGCAATACAGGCTATTTGGGGGAAGAATAATCAACCTGCTATTCGAGCTTTAGAAACTGCTAAAGGTATTGTAGACTCTTCTACTCAAATGAGACTTGCTTCTTCATTAGCTGAAAGTTTATTAGCTAGAGGAGTTGCTAAAAAAATTACAGACGCAGATGGACTACCTCCTAAAGATATGGTTAAATTAGTATCAGGATTTGATCCAGAGGGTAAAGTATCTGATGCTTTATCTCCATTTGCATTGTCTAAAAACATTCTAACTAAAGATATTAATGAGATTTATATTGATAAAAATCAAGCATCTATAATTAAAAATTTAGTAGAAGGTTTTGATTCTAGACTTATTGATTTAGAAGCAGATACAGGTCTTAAAAGATTTGGACAAAGTGTAATTAATGTTATATCAGCAACACAAGGTCGATTAAAAAAAGCTAAAACTATTTATAACCCTTATGCTCATATTCGTAATGCTACAGGTGCTACTTCATATGTTATTGGTAGTGGTAATTATGGAGGACTAAAAGATGTTGTTGAGTTTTATGGAAAAAATATAAGAAATCCTGAAGCTAGACAAGAGATGTGGAACATGATGTCTCGTATGGGTTTAAAGGGAAGTCAAGTAGAATTAAATCAAATATTTACTAGACTTGCTGAATTAGATAAAGGTCGTGGGAATATTGCTGAAGAATTTGCTGTTGCTGTAGGAACAGGCGGGCAAAATTATGTTGAAAAAATTCCTGGTATAGATAAAACAATTAAAGGTCTGGAAAACATGTATATGTTTACAGACGATTTTGCTAAAATGGCAACTTTTTTTCGAGAAAGAAAACGAGCAGATACGATATGGAATAATTTTTCTGATGAAATAAAACAACAAAAAAGAAAAAATTTTAGTAATGCTTTTTTAGGTGGTAAAATAATTCCAGGTGAACAAAATGCGTTAGCTAAATTTGATAAAGAATTATTAGATGAACAAGCTGTTGCGAAAGCTATGCAACTTGTTCCTGTTTATTCAAGAATACCTGCTCTTGTTGAAAAAATGAGAGGTATTCCTGTTTTAGGAAACTTTGCTGCTTTTCCTGCTGAGAACTTACGTAATAAATATAATTTATTTAAAATATCAGGACAAGAAATACAAGAAGGAATTGCTACAGGAAATAAATCATTAGTTAATGCAGGGTTAAATCGATTAGCTTCTCAATCAGTTGTTGCAGGTTCAGCTTATACTGGTGCTTACTTTTATAATTTATATAACGATACACAAAAATATATGCCATCAGTTAGAAATACTTTACCTGAGTGGGAAAGAAACGGTGCTATAACAATTAGAAAAGATAATAAAGGTAAAATTTATTATCAAAATCATAGTTATTCAAACCCTGATCAATATGTATTAGATTTTATTATGCCCTTTATTTTGGACATGGGAGAAGGGAGAAACATAGATGAGTCTTTATTTGATACGATGACAGGAATTGCCTCAAGACAATTAGAACCTTTTTTTGGAAAATCATTAACTGTAGAAGCGTTAAAGTATTTATATGATTATATGTCTACTGATGATTTACAACAAGAAGCAAATGCTCTAGCTTCTTATTATAAAGTAGTAGAACCTGGATTTCTAAAACCTATTAGAGAGTTAGCTTTTGAATCTGGTTTTGCTGATTCAAATGAATATTTATCATCATTAGACAGGTCTTTAAAAAGAGTACTCCCAGGAGAAAAACAACTACGTCTTACAGATACTACATTAAGAGAAGATTTACGTAGACTAGGAGTTCCTGGTGCTGATTTAGCTGCGGGAAAAGGAGAAAATGTTTCTGCTTGGGAAATTATGGCGCAAATAAATCCGTTTTCTTGGGGAATTAAAGAAAGGGAATTTGATCCTAAAAAACAAATTACTTATGCAACAAGAACTTTAGCTAGAAATTCTGAAAATGATTATAACGATGTTGTACAAGAAATTAATTCTATGCTTAATGCTTCTGCTCAAAAACCTAATTTAAAATCTATAGGAAAAATGTATCGTGAAGCTATTGAAGAAAAATTTGGAGCAGCGCAACAAATATATACACTTCATACTTCTTTTAAAGGATTTATGTCTCAACGTGAGTTAAGAGATTTAGCTATGAATAAAGTTGCTAGAGGGCAACTAAGTAAACAAGACATGAGATATATATTAAGAAATCAATTTAATACTCCAAGATTATCTCGTAATAAAAATTTAATTTCTACAATACGCGAAGCTAATAAAAATAGAGAATATAAAGATCGAATTGATATTGTTGATGTACGTAATATTTTAAGTAAAGTTGAAAGCGATTTTGGTGGGCGTTCTTTATCTCGTAATGTAGAAGAACAAAAAGAAGAAGAATAATGGAACTAGATGCAAGATTATTAATAACACTAGGAGGTATGCTCATCTCAGTGATAACATCTTTCGTTGTTGTTAGACAAAAGTGCATTGAGCTAGAGGAAGATTCTAAAGCAATGCAAAAAAATATTACTGAGTTGTATGATAACCTAGAAAAAAATAATATAGCAACTGAAGTTTCAGAGAATCGAGTTGCTATTATTAGTCAAATACTTTCTCCAGAGAATAGAGAAAAACTTCATCGTTCTCTTGAGAGGATGGAAACTAGACTAGATGTTTTAGAAAAAAATTTAGAGAAGATTATACACATGCACAACGGCAAACATCCCCCTGTAGAGGAGAAGAAATGATAGAGAATCCTTATTTTTCTATAGATGAAATGAAATGCCAAGGCACTGATGAGTGCGATATGGACGAAGCATTTATGGAAAAGCTAATTAAGATTAGAGAAGAGTTAGATCGTCCTATGATTATTAACTCTGCATACCGTCACCCTGCTCATAACAGCGCCATAGGAGGTGTTAAAGACTCACCTCATGTATATGGTAGGGCTGTAGATGTAGCAGCTATTGGTGATGTTGCATATGAGATTATACGACTAGGTATGAAGCATGGCATGACAGGTATAGGTGTTGCTCAAAGAGGCACACAGGATCGTAGGTTTATACACCTAGATGATATGTCTGCTGATACTCATCCTCGTCCATGGGTATGGAGTTATAAGTAATGTTTGCAGTCCCAATAGATAATACTGGTTTGGCAAGCTTTGTTCCTGTTCGTAGGCAAAGTGGTAGTTCTGTTGGGCAGCAAAACTTAGGCTTTGATATTTTTGGGCGACCAATAAAAATTAGAGATGACGATACTGATATTGGAGGAACTGATGTAGGTCAAATAACTCAAACACAAATAAACCCAGGTCAAATAGAACAAGCTCAAGTTCTAGCTCCTGGTTTAGCTGGACTTATTCCTCCTCGTCGTATAGACGGTGGAGTTGATGAGGCAGAAGGACCGCAACCTACTGATACCACAGATATAAATATTGGAGATATTTCAGAAGCAATTGAAGGTAAAGTAGACGAATTTGGAGATAAATTTAGTGCTTTTTTAGATGATCCTATTCCTACTTTTAATCCAGATAAAGGTCCGTTAGGAACTGTTGAAAATATTTTAGGTGGTTTAGTTGACGATATAAATGTTGCACAAAAAGGAACTGAAGTAGCAGTAGAACAAGGACTTTCTGCATTATTCGGTAGTAAAAGTTTTATTGTTGCTCCGATGGTAGATGTACTAATAGGGTCTGCATTTGGTAAAGGAGACTTTATAGATAATATAGAAGGAAGAGATATTGCATACTCTGTTGCAAAAGGCATAACAGGTCTTGCGCTTGGACCAATAGGGCCATTAGTTGTATCTGCAATACAAGCTCTAGTAGGTTTATTTTCAGACCCTGATTATGATGGAGACGATTCTGGTCCAGGTGGTTTAGGCGCACCTCCTGGTGGTGCTGTAGATTTTGCTATGGGAGGACTAGGTGAACAATTTAGTAGAGGACCAAAGTATGGATTCTGGACAGGGTTAACTGATCCAGGTTTTGAAGACCCAGAGCAAACTTCATTTATATCTGAGCATACTGATTATGGAAAAGTACCAAATATAACGGAATCACTAATTGCTGCGGGAATGCCTACTGAAAGTGAACCTACCCCAACAGGTGCAGGAAGTACTCCTGCTGATCAAGCAACTTCTTCAGATGAGGGTGGAGATGTATGGTAATAAAATATATTAAAACTTACACTTCTTAATTAACTCATCTATCTTATCTTTACCAAGAGCTTGCATATAATTAATAATCTCTTGTTCGATTGTCTCTGTAGATAAGTGTGCTGTCCTATCAGACTTAGCACCTCGTACTCTAGATAATAATTCAAGTGCTTTGATAGCACTGTTTGTATGACCATGAGTAGCAGCAAAGGTATACTGAGATTCTAGTTCATCAACAACATCAATATCTGTAACAAGCTCGCTTTCCAGTTCCTCAATTCTGGCTACGACTTCATCTATCTGCAACAATCTATACCCTTGATTATTTGCAGACTTCTCAGAATACCCTGCTGCTTTTGCTGCATCCGTTGCGTTACGATGTAACACATAGGACTGTGCAAATTTTTCTTGTTTACTATTTAGCGACATAATAATTTAATAACCCATTAGCTAAGATAGCAATTGATACAGCATTAATAATAATTAAAGCTCGATCATTCCACATTAATGCTACAATTAACCATCCTGTTAATCCTATAATATGTACAAAAAGATTATAAGGAAAAAGATTATTGCTTGTCAACAGCATTCCAACTAATAGGATCAGAGAAGCTGCCCACTTGATATACCAATCCTTGGTGTGAAGCGGTGTCGTCTTCTTCAGTGTACCCTCTTGGTCCTTTTCCAACGCTTTCCCTTTCAATGTCTTCATGATTAAACTCAGCCCAGTATATCTCAAATGCTACGCCATCGTCAAGTCCTTTAAATTGATGGTATTCTCCAGGCTTTACCTTGGTAAACTCTCCTGCCCTTAAAATAGTTTGGTCAATCAAATCATAAGAATTTTTCCACACTCTAATTAAAAGCCTACCACGCTCTACAAAAAAACCATTCCATTTATAGAGGTGTTTATGTTTACTACACTCACTATCTTTTTTAAACTCTATACGATGAAACTCAAAAGAGTTATTTGAAAATATATTTTGTGTAGTACCCCACACCTTACCTTCTATCATATTAAAAATCCTCGCTTTTGTCCTTTTCAAGTTCTTCTAATCTTTCTTCTATTTTATATTTTTCATACCGATCTATTATAGAAGATACAGCAGAAGCTCCTATTGTTAAAACTGTGCAACCATTTAAAAATAAAAGAATACACAGGGTGTATATTACCTTCATCGTTTCATGCTGTTTCGAGCAACGCCTTTAGCCTTCTCATATGAACGGGCTGCTCCCAATCCGAGCAATGCCATGACAAGACCTGTAAGTTCTTCAGTGCCTAGCTCTGGAAGCGTAACTACAGGATACCATATAGCCAATCCCCATGATGCCATAGGCGCTATGATATACTGCCATGCCAAAGCAAAGGCGCATATCCACATGATAGCAGGTCTAGCTCCTGCAACGAAAATAGAATCATGTTTGGCTTGTTCTAGATTTGTTTGTGCTTGAAGAGCATCTAGATTAATTAATTGTGATTGAAGTTCCGCATTAAGTTTAGTTTTTAAATCTTTGTCCTCTACAAATTTATCAAGAACTTTACCTGCTACACCAATAACACTCTCTGCAATTCCTAACATTTTATTCTCCTCCTCTTATTGTATAGTCTGTTGCATGTCCTATCTTCTCACATGTTAGATATGTTGTAAGATCAGGATATTGTTTCATTATATCTGATATTAAAATGTACCACCATTCAGGATTAAATACACTGATATGTACATTCTCACCATCATCAAAATGTTTAGCTGCTTTAAAGCAAGCTACGTTTAAGAAAACCATTTTGTTTGCATAAGAAAAAATTTCATTCAATACCCACTCCATATCCTCTTCATATACATGCTCAAGAACATCTGTGCAAATAACAGCATCAAAGGTTCCTGTGGGTTTAGTAGCATGTTGCGGATAAGCAGGATCATAACATTGATGACTAGTTAAGTTCCAGAGTTCTTGCAATGGCCGAGTAATTTGCTTACCTTTAGGAGAAGATGGTGTTACAGTATGACATTCATCTGTGTATAGAAGACCTTTACCACAACCATAATCAAGAAGAGTTTTACATTCATGTACAATAAGTTTAGTTTGAATAATAGAAGTATAATTTAATAAACTTTTACCATTAAAATATCCCTTACCTTTTGCATGAATCTTTTCATACTTTTTAATCAACTCATTATATCGAGAAGAGGGAACTTGTCTAGAAAAATCAGTCATCGAACACCTCCTCAAACTTGGGAGTAGGTCGTTCTGAATCAATAATCTTCCATAGTTCTGCTACCATTGTTCCTTCACCGTGAAAAGTAAAATTAATTGAAGAGTTCTCATCTCTGAAACTACGTTCGCAATCTTGTGCCATAGCTAGAAGTTCACCAGTAGTCCAAAAGTCTTTATCATTTACTGTAACTTTCATATACTTAGGTTTAGGTTCTTCATCTTCAGCACCTGTAGTTTCTTTCATTTGTTCTTCAGTAGGTTCTTCCATAGAACAATCAAATCCAAACAAGTGCATCTCTCTAAAGCCCATTGTATTCATGATACCAATGGACCTCATTGCTGCACAAGTACCGCCTGTAATTAATGTAGACCCTTGAGGTATGCCTAGTTCACTAACAAGGTGAACTTGATTATTAACAATCTGTACACCTCGCTCATCTTCATCTCGTAGAGATTCTGTAAAAGCGTGCCATCCATATATATCAGCACCCTTAGATATAAGATGTTCTGTTACAGATGGGTCCGTCATAGATGCTACAAAAAATTTTGTATCAGGATCAATCTTTTTAAACAAGTCTTTTCGCACAACACCATGAGTGCTTACACCTGTAATAGGACGAGGATCAAGAAGGATACAGGCCCAAGGTTGAATACCATTTTTAATAAGTTTATTATAACTATGCTTAACGCATACTACTTTACATCCTGGATTATCTTTAATAGTATCTTTAAGTTCTTTAATATTTAGATAAGGACCACCAGAAACAATTAAAGCTGTTTGATTATGTGGACTAATACGATGCATAAACCTATTAGGCTCAATCATTTTAAGATTAGCTTTAATGTTATTACGAATGTAATCTTTAGGTACACAGTCTCTTGGATTAACTATGATAGGTACTTGCCTAAACTTTTTAGGTACTTCAGGTAGACTAGGATCATTTAAAACTAAACAGATGTGAGCGATACCTCCACCACGTACATCATCTGATGAGGGAAGAATAAGTTTTCTAATACCTGTATCTTCTTTATCAAAGGATGTCCAACCATCGTCTGTCTTCTGATCTTCTTTTACCCCAGACTCTTTGATACTTTCATAGACTTCATTAACACCTTTGTATTTATCAACAACATTTTTTTCTGAGCTATCTTGCATATAATAATTATCTAATACAATAATCTTATTATGTTTAAGATGTTCATATTCATTTTGTACAGTCTCTAGACTATTACCACCACCTAGTAGTACAAAGTCAACATCTTGCTTTGTCATAGTCTGTCGTGTATTGCCTTTAATTAATTCAAAAGTAAAGTATTTAGATTTACGCTTCAGCATAATGTTAGCAAAGTCTGTAAATCTTTTCTCAACTGCGCTCATTTTATTATGAGCTTTAACATTAAATTCTTCTTCATCTGTTTGAGGAGTAGCATCTTCAAACAGATCATAACCAATATAATGAACAGTATCTGTATGTTCAAACATAGTCATAGCCATTTGAATAGCACGGCCACCATTCCAGGTTCCTGTTTCTAGTATAGTTTTCTCTGGTTTATAATGTTTCATTACATCAGATAACAACGTATAACGACTAGGTAGAATGTCATGTGTTGTATCATCTGATAGAGAAATAAATCGTTCACCATTTTCATCACGAATATTTTTTAATGATGCTGCACTTGCTCCATTAAAGTGGAGGAACATTGATGAGAGGGGAGACTGATCAAATGCGGGAGAACTTTTTGTATCAGCATTCATACCTAAATTAAGAACCTTTAATCCATGTGCTTTATATAAGGTAAGAAGACGAGTAAATATAAAAGTATCGTGCCACTCTCGATAATTAAATATCTCTCCTGAGATATAAGCACCACGCAAATCTCCTAACAAATCTTGAGTAGCCTGACTATTTAAATTAAATGCAATGAAGGCACCTTCATGATACTCTTGATCAGACCGTTCAAGACAAACTACATCAGCACCTTCAGGAAGAAGAGCTAATACATCTTTAGTTGTCATGCGCTTTAGCGTATATGAATCTGCATCAATCCAGATAAGCCAACCAGGAGATTTGTGATTAGCCACTAGATTGAATGCAGATTGAGTCAGTGCAAATACTTTATGTGACCAACGCAACGCATCAATCTTCCAGTTATAATCTACTGTTTGACCTTCAGTACCATTATGTTTAGAAAATGTTTTTTGAAAAGTATCGTATGTCTCTACATCATGTAATGATTTAAAGGTAATATTTTTTACATCAGGGGTTACATAATTATTAAGATCAAGATCATGAGTGTAGCATGTAAGATTAATCTTAGGTTCCCACTTATCAATGACAGATTCTAGAAACTTATATGAAGTATCAACAAATAAATTTTCATTGAAAGATGTTACGAAATTAATGTTGGTCATTTTTATTATTATTCCTTATAAAAAATACTTATGTACTTCATCTTTAAGCACACCAATTGTTTGCATATATACAGCATCATTGTTCCACTCTGCTGCATACTTACCATCCATTTCACGTTTGCATTTCCAATTGTAAAACCAAGGACCGCCTGTTGTAAAATGAACATTCTTTGCTTCTAGGTCTTCAGGAGAATGCCCATCAAGCCAATTCCATTCTTCATGAATACTTCCAATATCTGCTGGCTTATCAGGCAACCATCCAAACTTATGAAGGTACTGACCTGTTTGAGTGTTCACTACATTCGGAGTAAGCATTTGATTTTGAGGATGCTCACAGTTGAACAGCATGAGGCTTGACCAGTTTTTTCTGTAATATAATTCCTGTTTCTGATTGTCCATCTTCGTATCATCTTCAGGCGTGTACTCATGCTTAACACAATATAAAGCATGAAAAGGATCATTGTACTCTTCAAACAATTCACAGATATCACTCCTTGGATACATGTCACAGTCCATATACAAGGCCCATCCCTTATACATACTTAAAGCAGGAATTAGAAAACGTGTAAAAGAGAAGTCAGAAGAGAATGGTTTACCATCGATCTTGTCAATCTTCTGTCCATTCTCTTCTGTATATTCTCTATTATACAGACCTATCTTTTCTAGTATACTTTTTTTAAGTGGATATATATTCAAAGGATTTTTTGCAATACGTTCCAGGTTCCATTTAAGAACCTCGTATGCTATCTCTTCTTTAGGATCAAATCCTATATAGATGTTATAGGTCTGTGACATATTTACTCCTCTATGTTAAAGGTCTGAGGTTGTTTCTCTTCAGGCAATACGATATTAATTTTAATATCTAGCACACCATTTTTAAATGATACTTTATCTACAACAGCATATTCATTTAGTGAGAATAGTCTTTCAAATTTTCTAGAGGCGATACCTTTTATAAGATATTTATCTGCATTATCGTCTGATTCAATGTTACCTTTAACAGTTAAAATATTTTCACTTAAACTTACGGTAATATCTTTACTGCTAAAACCTGCTAGGGCAATAACAATTTGATAGGATGACTCACTATTTCTAATAATATTATAAGGAGGATAAGATGGTTTTTTGTCTACATTAAGATAATAATTATCTATGTTAGATAGCAATTTATCAAACCCAATCGATTGCTCAAAAAAATTATTCCATACATGAGAAGGAAAGTTAGGATATACTCTAGTCATATTGTTCTCCTTTATTAGCAAGAATGTAGAGAACCAAAAGCATTCTCTACTATATTACGAATTATATCATATCTTATATGTAAAGTCAACTAAATTCTACATCACCTCCTAATTCTTTTACTAACTTTACTAAATGTGAATGATCCATAAGTAGATTTATAAGTGCTTGTCTAGGAACTTTTACTTCTTTAGCATTTTTTCTAGCTTTATCTACTGCCTGGTGTAACAGATCAAATTCTTCATCATTAGTATAAAGTTTCATGGTGTCATTAAAGCTTGCCAAGAGGAGGGAAAACACTTTGCACATTGTATTTCAATCATAGAAGATACTTCTCTAGTTTCTTTTTGTGCATCTGTTTTACTTCTTAACGAACAGACCCTAGCAAAAGAAACTAAACTACCTGTCCAATACCATTCAGTAAACATACTCTGAGGCAGTACCATGCGTGCCATCTCTGGTGCTACTCCTTTTCTTAATAGTTCATCATAAGTCCACATACACCTTTTAATTGCTTGCTCATAATCATCCAAGAGTGACGGACCTGATCCTGTGGAAGGGTTAATATCAATTACTTTATCTGAACTACCTTGTTTCTTATTCTCTGGTCTACCTCTCCAGTATTCTGGATAGTAGAACTCTGGTTCATAGTCAACATATCTCCTGCTAATCTCGTTCCATACTAAACCTACCTGATGCTTACCAAGCTGTCTAGCTACAAAGAGAGGAGCCTTAATTCTAAACTGTAGAGAAGTGTGAGCAAAGGGTGTCCAATGTTTATGTTTAGCAAGATAAGTAATTAGTTTCTCATCTGTTTCTTTAAGAAGATCACGCACAGGTCCAGCCTCTGGTATTGTTTCCCAGGTTGATTCTTTGTTAAAAGAAACTCTTGCTGCATTTACAACTGTAAGGTCAGAACCCATATGATCAATGAGTGTAACTTCCATTAATAATTATCTCCTTTATTTAAGCGCCATAGTAGCTTTAGAATCAAAGCTATCTGTAAATCCAGAGTCAGGAAATTCTTCTACAGGTTCATCCAAAGTATCACCCATGTAATGTAGCAATAAATCAATAGCTTCATGTATGTTGGAATCACCTTTAGGTACAGTATCTTTATATTGTCGTAAATAAAAAGAAGTTAATGTATTTTTCATACTACGCTCCTATATCTACTACCTCACATACGCCACCAGTACAGGCTAACTCTTGTGATCCACTAGTTGTATCTCCTCGTTCATACTCTTGAAGCTCATACCAATCAATAGTAGGAGGCATCTCACTAGATAACTTATCATAATCTTCAGCATTAATATCTTGATAAGGTGCTTGCTTATAAGTGTGATCTGAAAAAGGTAGAAAAGAAATACCTGATAGAGAATCAAAATGATTCCAACACCAAGAACCTACCTCAAACCATTCATGTTCTTTAACAGATATAGTTACAGAGGGTTTATGTTCACAATAGTTATCAGCTATCTTTAGCCACAGTTCAAGTTGTTCAATAGCACCCATATCATAACGACACACAGCATTGTCTGGACTTCTCATGGGAAAAGAGAATACTGTTACGCTATCAGGTGCTGTAAAGTCTGGCTCTGCTGGTATACCTTTATCTTTAAGGAACATTGTAAGAGGGTCTTTGTTATCTCCTCTAACAGTCCTAACATAATAAGGATTGTGTCTGGCATGTATACCAGATGCAGCATCAACAAGTTGTGATACAGTGCCTGAAGGTTTAACACAAGTAACAGCAGTGCTTTGATTAATACCTAACTTTTCTGCTAGTTTCTTGTTAGTTTTAATAGCTACGTTTCTTAGTTCTTGTAGCGTCTCTGGCTTGGCATTGTATATAGCAGGACAGTCCATGATACCTGTAAGTGATACGCCTAGTAGACGTTCTTCTTCTGTCGTATCTTTCCATCGTTTACGTAGATAACCAAAGTCTGTTAGAGTAGATTGGAATGTACCTAGAATAGTTGCAATCCTAATCTTTTCTTTTAGTGTAGCAATGGTATCATCTGCTCTACAAATAACTTCTGATAGATTACAAAACTGATAGGGACGTAGGATAATTTCACAACAAGGGTTGGTGCCAAAATCAATGGACCCATCACGCCTACCATTAGATGCTGCTTTCTCTTGTGCAGAGACACGGTTGAAGATACCACGCTCTCCGCTCTTGCTCTCGTACAGTGAAAGCCACTCTTTCATAAAGATACCCATGTCAGGTTTCTCTGTGTAGCAAACAGAGTTATTAGATAGTGCGCGTTGCTGGTTATCTACCCACCACTCACCACTCTTTGCCATACGCATACGCTCATCAGTCAGATTAGAAAGTGAAATCAAAGCGGACCTTCTAACACCACCAACAACTACTACCTGACCAATCTTACACATGATATCATGACACTCAACTGAGTTTAGTTTTCTACCCTGTGCTTTCTTAAATGTTTGAATAGTAAAATCAAACAGTTCCTCTAGAGGTTTAGGACCAGAGGCTCTACCTCCAAATATTTTAAGACGTTCACCAGCAGGACGAATCTTACTAGTATCAATCTTAGGTATACGATTAGTATAAAGAAGAGATATTAGATCACGTAGTCCTCTAGCCCATCCCTCCTTAGAGTCAGCAACAGAAACAACATCATCTGTTTCTTCAAAAGCTACATCAGGAATTGTAGGAAGTTTAGCAATGTACTGACGCTCCACAGAAAAGCCAACGCCTGTACCATTCATAAGAATATAAAGACACTCATCAAAAGAACGAGGTGAATCAATAGGAAGATAAGAACAGTTATAACCAGCAACATTCTCACGGGCTAGAGCAGGACCAGCAGTCATTAAAGCTCGCATAGAACCAAGCACTTCAAGATTAAGCATAGCATTTCTAAGCTCAGATAATTCTTTACCAAACAAATCATAAGTATAATCATGACGTAGATGATTTACCATGAAAGAAAGATATCGATCTATTGTTTCTTCCCAGGTTTCTCTGCGCTGCTCTTCTTCCAACCATCTAGAATAACGAGACATGTGAATGAATGATTGGTAATTAGTTGGTAAAGTAATTTGATTCATGTTGTTCTCCTCTATATCTTTTTAATTAATTTTTTAAGATACCATTCTGCTTTTTGCAAGTCTTCTTTTGGTTTGTTTTTATGTTTGTATCTCATAATATATTTAAGCATGTTACCCTTTAAGTAACCCATAAACTCTTCTTCAGTCATAGACATTTCTAGAATATCTATTGCTTCTACACCCTGCATACGATAATGCTTGGGGCTATTAACCATATCATGTTTCGTAGAAGAACGAGTTGATTTGTTTTCTGGCATAACTAGTATCCTCTTCATTAAATATTTTGTCAGCAATTGTTCGCATAACAACAGGATTAACTCCTGCTACATCACATATGTATTCAAAGTTTTCACAAGTCACGCCTGAACAAGCATAGAACCAGGCTTTAGCAGCACTCCTATCTACTTTAATACGGGTAGGTTCATTGGTTGATACTGGTTTAGTGGCATCTAACAATGCTCGAAAGATAACACCCATAAATAAAGAATGATACTCGCTATTTTGAGTATCATTAAAAATAGATTCGTTTGTTATTGAAGTTAAATTGTTAATGATGTGTCTATAGTTCTGGTTCATAGCTCTCCACTGGTCTGTACCATTTTCCTCCTACATAGTTGTTATAAAACGCTGGTTCATCTGTACCTTCAAGAACAGAAGCAAGGACATTATATTTCATTTGATAATAACATTCATAATATCGCAAGCTTCTTTTATTTTTATACTCAGCTAACATCTCAAACTTAAAATTTCTTTTGCCTAGTTTTTTAATATCTTCTGTTAAAGATTTAGACGAACCCATATAAACTTTCCAATTAGATTGTCTAGACTTCTTACCTTTTTTATAGTGCCAATATTGTTTACATCCTATATAAGCTTTACCTGTTTTCTTATTTGTAATGATGTATACAAAACCAAATTTATTTTCAATGTCAGGTTTACCTGTATACTTCCAATGCATTACCAATCCGTAATCTCTTCTACGTTAGGCATCTTAGAAACTTGCGTAAGATATCGAGGGTTTGTTGCATAATCAAACACACGTAATCCTTGACCACCATTAGCATCCTTCCAACAATCACGCTTATAATCACAATAGATGCAACCAACATCCAGCTTACGGTTGCCAGACTTACCATCAGGAACATCAGAATAACATTTAGCTGGTGGATTACTTTGATTAACCATGTCTTTAATATACTTAACTCTATCAGATGCATTAATCATTTCCATTGAATGAACTTTAGATAAACATATCTCACCTGTTTGTTTATTAATAGCTAGGAAAGCAGCTTCAGTCAATCCATTAGCTTCAGCATAAGAAGATATCTGTGCGATATACCCGAAGGGATCATCAGAAGATACGTAATTGTTTTTAAATTTATCAAAGCCTCTACCTGATGAGGACTTACAATCAACCAATACATTATCTATAACAGCATCTTGATGTCCTAATACACCTTCAACTGATACTTCTTTCTGTTCATCCTTAACCTCATGTCCTGCAAGAGATGACAAGGTAAGTAATAGTTCTTCTAAAATATAACCATATAAAAATTTAATCTTATCTTTACCCTGGATTTCAATATTCTCTTTAACTTTTGAATGAGGTGAAGCACTATACCATTGCTGTCTTTCAGGTTTACCAATAGCAGATAGTCGAAGAGTATCTCTTCTACGTTCTTCTTCATAGATAAATCTTTTTAAATGTACCTTTAGTGCATCACCAAATTTATCTATAATATTATCTACTTCATCATCTGACATATCAGGTACAGATGATTCAAACAGAGAATAAATATCAGCGACTAATGTATCAATTGTTTTCATAAAAAATAGGGGGAACTCCAGATACCCAGAGTTCCCCCTTCCCTAGTTAAGACGAAAGAGGAATAATGTCCTCGTCCATCGAGGAGAAGCCTTCATCTACTACATCAAACGCATCTGATGCAGAGCCACCATAAGGAACCAAGTCTAGAACTTGCACCGCCTCAAGCGAAGCAGAGCGTCCCTTACGCTTCTGATACGTCCAATCATATGGACGATACAGAACATTTACAATCGAACCATTACCTACCAGAGTATTCAAGATAGGCTTCTTTTGTGCATCCATAATATCAGGAGCAGAGTTAGCTTGTCCAGTTCGACGGTTCTTAACCTGACGTTTCAAGGTAATGTAATCACCTCGTTCGTCATCTTTATTTTTAATACGATCTTCAAGACCATCCGCAACCAAGTTAGCAATGGTAGATTCAGAAAGATTACCTACATCAATCTTCCACTCACCATCCTCATTGAAGGTGGTGTTTGGTGTGGTTACAGAAGCCCAATAAGCCGTGCCATTAATTACACCCATAGTATTTTCTCCTTACTAGTTAGCAGATATCTCTGCATGATTTCAAACGAATTATACATGATATAAAACTACGTGTCAACAACTATTTTTTCAATATAATATTCCCTTCTAATTTATTTATATCATCCATACAAACTCTTGAAATTAAATCCTTTCTTCCTTTACGCTGATACGCTGCATACTCAGCCAGATGAGTAGATGGTACAATATTTTCTAAGTCAATCTTATCTTCACAGAACTCTATCAGTTTGTACCTATTAACTAATAAAAAATCAAACTCTCTTTCAAAGGCTATATAATCTGCTTTACCATACAACCATCCAGGTCTACCTCTCACATTTTTAAATTCAATCCAAGTCCATTCATCATTAACTTTTGAATCTCCTCTACTAATTTTCTTTCTAGCTTTAACGTCTACACTAAAATTAAAATGATAACAACTAATAAAGAAATCAATATGTTGGTTTATATTCTGATCTCTATTTGCTTTATATACTTTGAAATGTTCTTTTTTTGCTACCCTTTCAAAAACACTTTCTGCTCTTTCTCCTGTTTTAAAACTCTCACTCTTTCTTAGTGCGTTTGTAGCCATGTCGTTCCTACCTTATGTTCACTATCCAGAGGACAGTTTAAGTTTAAAGTTTTTGTAGTCTTAGTCATAGCATACTTGGTAATCTCTGTAAATCTTTTAACATCCTGGTTCGCTACTTCAAACTGATATTCATCATGAATACTCCCTACTAGTTTAACGTCAAGACCTTGAGCATATACATTAGACATCATATGCACAAGCCATTGTTTACATACAACTGCACCCGCTCCTTGAATTAAAGTATTCAAAGCAGAGAACGCATTACGTATGTGTAAAAGTCTACCATCTAATCCTTTAATCAAACCAGACTCTGCTGCTTCTGTTACCTGATTACGTAGGTTGCGTAAACGTGGCATGTTTTTCAAGAACCTATTGGTAAGTTCTTGTCCCTCTTTTGCAGAGCCTCCAACCACTGCACCAATCTTTGCTGGTCCTGCTCCATACATTAAAGCATAAATAAATGTCTTGGCTTGAGATCGATCCTGCAAGCCAGCCATCTTCATGTTAGCTGTATGTACATCACCATTAACAACCTCATCAATAAAAGATTGATCTTTCATATAAGAGGCTAAGATACGTAGCTCAAGTCCTGAAGCATCAGTACCTACTAACTTATGAGTGTGGGGATTACTAACGGTCCAAAGCTCACGACACTCAGCACCATAGGGAGAGTAAGAAGCTGGCACTTGTGCCATATTAGGATTGTTATGTGCCATTCTCCCTGTGATTGTTTTAAGAGTCATTACTTTTCCATGAACTCTGCCTTCATCCCCACACTTCTCTATCCAAGATCGAATCTGGGCTATACGCTTCTGTAATAAAAGATAGCGACTGAACATTCTAGCCTCGTCCATGTCAATCTTAGATAAAACTTCATCATTAACTATGACATTACCTTTCTCAGTATATAACTTAGGTTCCCATCCACGATCCTGTAACACGGTAGCTATCTGTTGACGAGAACCAATATTGAAAGGTATATACTTTGTCTTTGTTTTTAACTCTACCTTTGTAGGTGGAACCATCTCTTGTGCAGTATCACTTAACTCATTTGCTTCATCTTCAAGGGTAGCCAATAGTGTCTGACCTTTCTGCATGTTGAAAGCAAAACCATTACGTTCCTGCTGATCAATGATTGCACGTACCTTGTATTCTAATTGTTTAGATTGAGTAGAAAATCTTTTACCTTCCTCTGTTAAGACATTGTATAGTTTATAAGTGATGTTTGTATCTTGTTTACAATACTCAAGCATCTCAGGAGAATAGTAATCAAAACTATCTACATCACCTTTAGGCATCTTTAACTTATCGCCCCATGCTTTAAGAGAATGTCCCTCCTCTCGTACTGGATTATATAACTGTGACATGATAAGAGTATCTTCAATCTTATTCAATGGTATACTCATATTAAGTAACTTGTTTAACCAGTACCCATCAAAGTTAATTCCATTGTGCATGATTAGCTTATCATACTTACTAGCCCATGCAGGAAACTTTTTGCATTCATCTTCTGCCCAGGTATAAACCTCCTTTGTTGCTGTATCTTTAGCTACAATGCAGTGTAATTTAGTAGCATCTAAACCATCAGTTTCAATATCTACTACACAGTCAGGCATTAAAAAGGTATCTCCTCATCTACTTCTAGACCCGCATCAAAGGGGTTATCTATTTGAGCCATGCGACCTGTATCTTTATCATAATGCAGATACGTAGCAATACCAGTATCACCTGTGTATCTGTTCTTTAAGATACGAATAACAGTTGTGTTAGCTTCAACCTCATCAGTTGCTTGTTGATTTCTTTCCAAACCAATAACACTATCACTCAGATGTGCAATACTAGCACTTCCACGCAGATGTGACAAGGTAATTTCTTTACCATTCTCATGACCTACATCACCTGATGGTCTACGCAGATGAGATACAAGCAGCAACCCACAACCTGTTTCTTCTACTAAGCTACGTAACTTAGTCATTAAGATATCAATAGACTTACGTTCGTCACCAAAGTCTTCTTGACCTGATACTAAGATTGATAGGTGATCAAGCACAACCCACTTACACTCAAGAGCTTTAGCCATAAACCTAACACGATTTAGTATCTCATCATTACCTATGGAACCAAAGTGATCAAAGGCAAAGAACCTACCAGTACCAATGGTATCCTCTTGAAACTTTAACAAGTCCTTACGATCAAACTGATCCCTGATCTCCTTGATATACAATCGAGCATTAGCTTCAACAGACATGATGTTGAATGCTGTAGTGCGAATGCTTTCTTCCATAGCAAGAACACCAATATTATCTTCTGTGTTCTTCAATAGATGATGCATAAGCTCTCTGATAATACTAGACTTACCCATGCCAGCACCACTAGTAAATGTTACTAGTTCTCCTGTCCGCATACCATAAGTCTTTTCATTAAGACCTGACCAAGGATACAGGCAAGTCTCAAAGTGAGCTTCATCATACAAAGAATCTTTTAAAGTATTAAGATTAATAATACCTGCTGGTGTAAAGGGTTCAGCATTCCACCATTCTTCTGTAAACTTTTTACGTTTATTCATCTTGATGTATTCATTAGCATCCTTATACTCAAGGCTAATGATACGACATTTGTTAGGCTCAAATAGTTGAGCTACCTTCTGCGCTGCTTCTCGTCCAGGTTTATCAGAGTCAAAGCATAGAACAATATTATCAAAGCTATTTAGATATTCAAAGGATTGTTTGCAATCTTTCAAGGCAGACTGCGCTCCAGATTTAATTGATACAGCGGGCCATTTAGAGCCAAGCAACTCATAAGCAGACATAGCATCAAGCTCGCCTTCACAGACAGTAATATACTTTCCACCACCTTTACCAAATAAGTTTTGACCGAACAGCCCTGCGCTTTGCATGTCACCTTCAGACCAAAACTTCTTACCTTCTACTTGTTTAACCTTATTACCTACAAAGTCTCCTTGTGAATTAAAGTACTGATAGATATGATGTGTAACCGTACCACCTTTAGTTTTAACATACGTATTGTATGTCTTACATGTAGCTGCGCTGATCTTACGATCATCAATACCTTTAAGTTCTCCAACTGAAAAACCATCTCGTTTATTTTGCATTGGCACGACCACTTGTCCATCCTCTCTATGAAAGTGTGTGTTACAAGAAAAGCAATGTGAGTATCCATCAGAGTGTCTTACGTTAGCATCGCTCGATCCACACTCAGGACACTCTCCTCTTTCCAACCATTTACCAGACATGTCTAGTTCCTAATAATAGAGTTACCAAAATAATCTGTAAGAACTTTTCTAACATAAGATTGTGAGAGTATATTTGAATACGGATATATCCAAATAACTTTATTAGAATCATATACAGATAGCATACCTCCTTTCTTACGAGCAAACTTAAAAGATGCATCATATTTTAATGCCCTAACTAAAATTATCTTATCTATAATATTATCAATCAAGGTCTTCTAAAGCCTGCTGATATAAATTTTCTGCAAATTCTTTCTTGTCTAACATAATCTCATTTGTTTCTTCTCTGGCTAACTTCTTAGCTTCTTTGATATCATAACCTTCTTGCTTGTACTGTCGAGTGAGAGATCGAAACACTTGTCGTTCTTCTTTCTCCCATAAATTTTTACTCATTGGTCATTCCTCGTTATCATTGTATGGTAGATCAGGAAAATAGTCTTTAACAAATTCTATTATCTCTGATTGTTTATGAGGATCATATCCATTTTCAGACATGAATAAAAATAAAGTATAGACGCAATCCTCCCATTCTTCATCAGATACTCCTATTGTAGAGGCATTTTTCTTTTCTTCTATTGCTTCTTTAATAGAAACAAAGTCAAATACCTGACATTGTTTTGTCTCGTCAGTCATTTAGTTCTAAGTCCATTTGATTTTTATCTTTTGTTTCTTCAGACCATGTATTACCTGTAAGATTTTTAATTCTTTGATGAGCTTTATTTAATTGTTCTTGTAAATCTTTAACATTTTTTCTTAGTATTTTATTCTCTCTTAATAAGTCATCTGCTATAGAGAGATATTTATCACTTTCATAAGTCATAGCATGAACTCCAGTGTATACTAAATCTTTAACTCTACCCATATCAACCTCGTTTCAAACGAATAGTATCATATTTTTAAGCACTAGTCAACATAGAAAATGTGAGTGCCTATTTGTTCTAATCTTTCCAAGTGGTTAGACCAGGATGGCACTACATAACTAGCATGGTAATGAGTGGCTCCTAGTGTAGAAAATACCATTACTCCCTGCATGGCTAGAGAAGCCACGTTATAAGCTATATCAATTGCTTTCTTATCCATACTGTACCATTCTTTTTTTCCATCACAGAAATAACTAAAGGCACATCGATTTCTAATTATGTTTCCTTTCCATCTATGTCCTGCATGAACAACTTCACATACGCTATTTGGAAAATGAGATAAGTTAACTCTTTCTAAGATTACATTAGCAACTGCTAACTGTCCTATAAAAGGTTCAGACCTAGCTTCATGATAGACTGCTTCAACTAAGCACTCAAAATTATTTGTTTCTTCCTCTGCATATGTGGTTGAAGATATACCTAATACGAACAGACATATAAATAGTTTTACATACGCCATGCATTTATCTCCAAGCCTCGCCTCTCTCTATGTATTGCTCTTAAATCATCTATTAAATTAACCATATCATTATATGTTTCATCTTTTAAACTATCCATATATTTATTACTTATGTTTATAGACTCTGTATTATTATAGATTATATCTATTTTACTTTTTATCTCAGACAAAGTAGTAATTACATTTGATAAATTCATGTTAACCTCCTATGTTAGAGCATCAACGATAGCTTTTACTACAAGCACTACTACATCAATAAAATCATTAGGTGGAAACATTAATGCAGTCTCCAAACATGAATATTATTTTCTTCATATTCATCTAATTCTACATCCCATAAAAGTTCAAGGAGTTTAGCTGCATCTGCTTTTGTTTTAAATGTTTCAACAGCATTACCTTGTGCGTTTGGTAAAGGATGTAAATCTTCTAGGCATGTATATAGATTATCTTTATTCCCCTGAACTATGATAAACATTTTGTCTACACTTTCTTTTGCTCTCTTGTTTCTTTTTATCAGGGATAACTTGATGTTGCCTACGTTCCTTCCAATAAGGATCACGCATACCTGATTTATGAATACGTTCTACCTTTCTAATTATATTTAAAGGAATCGAGGTATTGATTGTACTCATGTTCCCATTCCTCCATCTGATAGTTGAGGATTTTGTTACACTCTCTTACTGACACATCAGTAACAGATGTAGTGTCACTGTATCGCATGATGATGGTGTTTAAGTCCTCTCCACAAATAGTATCTGAAGAAAGACTAATTTGTACATGGTCCTTGAACTTAAACTTGCTCATTCTAATCTCCAATCTATATATTATATCATATTAAAGTTAAGTATGCAATCTAGAAACCTACAAATTCTTCTCTGATTTTACTCTTTAAATCACTCAAAGATTTAGCAATCTCAAAGGTAGAATCTGTAGGTTTAAGATCATTGACTTGATCTATTAAGTCATTGATATCACCAAACAATTCTGGAATTACTCCTGTTCGATAGGTTGACATATTAAACTCCTAATGTTGTGACAGATGCACAAATTGTTGTTGCTGCTTTGTAACTGGACTGAAGCATCCAGCCTTACAAATATCGCAATGTCCTTTCAGTTTCTTGTGAGTCTTAGGACATAAGAACATTTTTATATCAGAGTCTGGAACACTAGTCAAGTCTTCATCTCCATAGAACATTACGTTCCATCCATCTACTCGTAGCATTTTCCATTCATCTTTTGTATTGGATGGATCAACGCTTGCATTCACTGCCGCATTCTTCAATGGCATTATCATTTCTTCGATCAGTGCTTTCAAGATTGGATCACGCCATGCACGGGTAGGTATCCACCATTCAGTATCTGGATTATCTTCCAGGATAGCCTTGACCTTGAGTACATCTGACCAGGTGGCAAACGCCTCACCTCTAGTCATGAAGCGCACTCGCTTAGTCTGCTTACGCTTACGTTGAAGAAAAGGTTTGATGGAAAGAGGATCAAGATTCTGCCAGATATTTTCTACCCTATCATCCCTGTCATGCATCTTGGGATAGAGTTTGTATAACTTATTATTGAAACAAGTAGTCATACAAAATCCTGTCTTGTGTACGCAAGAACCTTGATGGTTCTTTGTATCATTAATAGGACGGTCAATAGCGAACTGTCCTATGTCATCACACCAGCGAAAGAGATCGTTCAGTTCTGTAGTTGTAGTCATCTTATGTATCCTTTACGTAAGATAGTATTCATTACCATCATAGATTGTTACATCTACTTTGTCATCTACCTCTTCTGTTTTCCATTCATAATCAGACAGTTCACCTGTCTCATCTTCTGCTTTGTTACGAATGTATTCTATTTCAGTATCGTTTAGTTCTCTGTCACTTTCAATCGTGACAGTAGCACTCTGTTGAACAGTACGATACACTGTCACTTGATACTCTTTCATTAAACTAGTTCCTTCCATTGGTATGCTTTACCAACAACTACAATCTCACTATCTGTTTCAATCCAAACATGAGCGCCACAGGATAGCGGTTTATCTGGACTATATCGTATTCGGCAGGGTCCATCAATAATAATATCTTTAGCATAGATATTATCTTTGCTGGTCTTACAGGTTAGTGGTGGTTTTCTTGTGTTATTCTTACGATTAGCTTTTATCACATGTTGATTAACATGGATTATTTTCTTCATCTTTCTTTACTCCAGTAATTATCTTCGTATATTTTTAGGTAATGTTCCACAAGTAGGACATTTGATTTCATCAACTTTAACTTGATACTTTACTCCATACTTATGACAGATACCTCCTCTAAGAAATATCTGATTAGGTAAACGAACTTCTTGTATATGTGCTGTCCCATCTAACAGATGAATAGTTCGTAAGTTATGAATAAGATCATCATTCTGACTTACTGCTTGAGGAATTACTGTATAATTCCAGGGCTTGTCATTGACATGTATAATATTCATTTTCTTTTCCTTTCAATGCGAAAGATTTCCTTGGTGTAGTCTGTCTTCTTAGCTAAGATATTAAACTTATGCCTTGACCGCTTAAGATTGTCAAGGAATTTTTCAAAGTCAAAGGTAGTATTCTCAAACGCCTCCAATAACGCTAGTTGAAAAGGCTTCCTATCTAAAACATTCTTATCCAAGGTAGGATTAGTAGGACATCTTTGCACTCGCCTAATTTTAAGTAACGTATCTTTGATATGATCACTGTTGAAAGAATCATATTTTAACTTACCATCTTTAAACTCCCAAGTAGCTTGAACATATTGAGATGACTTATTAAAGATAGCAATAAGAACACTATTAGATACTAGGTTCTCTTTCTTGCATTGCTTATACATATTATATGCATGAGAAGTTTCCTCATTGTTTGCCCAGAAATCTACAAAGTTTGATAAGCTCCAATTCTTTTGATAAGTATTTAAACTTATCAGGTTTACTATCTCTAGACTATCGTCTAATAAAATATAAAAAGGTAGTCCTAAAGAGATAGCTGCTTCAGCACGATGTTGTCCATCTATTATAGATAGGCTTCCCTCTTCTCTTGCTTGAACTATAATAGGTTGAAGATGAAGCAGATTATTCTTTTTAATATTTTCTTTTATTCTTATTACATGAGTATCATTAACATCTCTATTACGAAACTCATGTTTTAATTCAGTATATAAACTATCATGAGGATAAACTTTATATATCTTACTTGATACTTCTAGATTTTTTAACAGAAACTCTTGCTCATCGTCAAGATAAAGTGATGACATCTTACTTCTCCTATTTATTATAAAGGACAGTTTAAAGACATGTCCAGGTCTGTAGATTAAGCTACTAGACGATAGCGGGTATAGCTTTCACCCTCTGGTGTATGTGCTTTGATAGGCACGATATCGTGTCCCATCTTACGCAGTCGAGAGATGGTAGCGGTGAGATTCTCTGCCCATCCTCGTTCGATAGCTGTCTTACGAGTAACTCGATTACGCTTACGCAATGCACGTAGTACTTTACTTTCTGCTGACATGTTAGTTTCCTTTCTGTTGATCCCTGATACATTGTCCTAGATACTCAGGGATTTGTGGTACGACAGCATTACCTAGCTGTCGCAATCTGTGTGGTCTACGGGGTATCCCATCAACCAATCTACCCACCTTGGGTTCAGTTTCCCATTGCGCTTTTCCGCTGCTGCTACGGAACAGGGTAAGCGTTTCTTGTGTGCATATTTGGCTAGGTCTTCCCAGTTTTTGGCCGTGTCTTTGTAGTCCCTGCTCAGAGGGGTAGGCCAGTATCCAGAGGCGGTCCCTCTGGTGAGGCGCACCAACGGCTCCAGCGGATATACAATGCCATTCTGCATCATACCCGATCTCTGCGAGGGATCGTAACACTTGTCCCAATCCTCTACGTCGAAGCATGGCGACGTTTTCGATGATGACCCATCTGGGATTACATTCCCGAATAAGTCTGTGAAACTCCCACCAGAGTCCTGATCTCTTTCCATTCAACCCTTCTCCTTTACCTGCTATAGATATATCCTGACAAGGGAAACCTCCTGTAATTACATCAGGAATCTCAGGTAAATCTGTAGCTTTTAGTTGTGTTACATCTGTATAGATAGGTACATCGGGCCAATTCTTACGTAGAACTTTATGACATTGTTCGTCTATCTCACAGAACCCAATAGTCTTGAAGGCTCCAGTGCGTTCAAGTCCCACACTGAAGCCTCCAATCCCTGCGAATAGTTCAAGAGTCTTTAAAGATTCCATCCCATTCCTCTTGTGTTATACCTGACATGATAAACTCTCTGTCAGAAGCTGACAATTCAGGCATAGCGTCCTGAATAAGGACGCCATTCTGCCATGCTGCAACTTGTTCAGGCTCTACATCTATGTCACGGGTAGTTGTTTTGCCTGATATCATACTTGTCATTGTGATTTGCATTATCGCACCTCGTTTAGTGTTGCTGTAAAATATATGTCTCTCTCTACCTTTAACCCTAGCGGGCCTCGGATACCTTCAAGGTCACTAAGCATAAAGTAACCTAGTTCTGGATACGGTCCTTCGACCCATCCAAAGAGACGATAATCATCTCGATCTTTTTCCCCTTCAGTTACATACCAAGTAAAATTGGCATCAGGTGTAAAATACTTGGCTACAATTTCTACTCGGTCTGGTGGTAGACCATCAGTTGAACCAAGAGCAGGTAACTTTTTCTGGATTTCTTTAGTCATCAGTTTCATTTTTATATTCCTTATACATTGTTTCAGCTTCACGCCAATAACGCATAGGCATCACATCGTAACGCCTCTCCATCATATCACGCCACTCAAGATAAGAAAGTTTCTTCTCTTCTCTCTCAGGCGGTATGAAGACTATTCTCTTGATCCTGCTAAGTCTTTGAAACATAATGTCATTTCTTTCCTCCTCCTTAGCCATTCGCTTGTTCCTTAATAAAGTTTACCGCTTTCATACGTGTGTCAAACACATTGATAAGATGCCATTTCCAAACTCGCCAATGTGTTATAATCTTAACAGGTTCTTTACCCTTCTTCACCTTACTTTGGTGATTAAAAGTATTTACATTCTGCCATACAGCAAATTGCCCATCAATTCTTTTAGATATATCATACTTATCCATCTCTTTTATTCTCCTTATTCATTTGTTCCTCTTCATTATTATTGCCAATACTAATAAACCTATCAACAGGAAGAACATTACTAGTATTTGTAGGTACATAGTCTTCTCCTAGAAGTTTATTCCAAGCCATAGTTTGGGCTTGTTCCTCTTGGTATCCTTCCTCAAGAAATTCTTCATATAAACTTTCGAGGTAAATTAAAGTGGTGCTTGGTAAACTCATGATAACATCTCCTTCCAATGCGGCATCTGATATACTTTCCAGTATAGCTCTGCGACTATCTGCCGCTCCTCATCATACATGTCCTTCCAAGATTTGTTTGCAACACTTTGCCAAGGCCATG
>Ga0209645_1000279_pt1 | contig 27372 bp, 35 predicted proteins | sample ETNvirenome_6_30_FD_184070 | JGI IMG/M metagenome (GOLD analysis project Ga0209645, IMG submission 184070) | Marine viral communities from the Pacific Ocean - ETNP_6_30 (SPAdes) (version 2) | ecosystem: Environmental > Aquatic > Marine > Oceanic | place: Pacific Ocean | collected 2013-06-19
CCCCACATGCTTAACGCTGCATATAGAGCCCCTGTCTTACCTGCACCTGTGTCTCCTGTCAAAGATATACTGACACCAGAAGTAGAAGTATAAGGCATCAATGCAGAGCTAAGACCTGTTAACGCTACGAAAGCATGTATCTCTAAGCCCTCTTGATTGAGTTTATTAGCTACCTCTTTCCATTTATCAAAGCTACCTGCTCGCACAATATGCCTAGCTATATTACGACATAAGGCAGATGTAGGACTACTGACTTCTTTGCCATTACGCTTAATTTCTAAATCGCCAATAACAAAAGCGTCTTCTTTAGGTGTCCAACCCATCTGCGTTCTCATTCTTGAGGCTGCCTTATCAGCTTGTAGATAAGAACCCCATGCAACTAAATAATCCATAATAAGTTTCCATTGGTTGTTTTTAGGGTTAAATAATACCCCATGACTAGATATCAACTTCCTCAGCTCATTACCATCATAGATTGCACTAAATGGTACATAGAACTCTTCAGGTTCATCGTGAGGGGGGTCTACTTTCATCAGCATACAATTACCATCGTGTGCACTAATGACTCTCTTCAAAGAATAAAAATCATAGGTAGATACTAGCTGTGTCTTTTGTTCTACTAAGTCTCCATTCTCATCAAATACTGGTTTAGGTTTAAAATATATACCACCTTCTTGCCCTCTATAAAATCCTTCTCTTTCTATCTCTGCAGGTAATCCTTGTAAAGTAGTGACTACTAATGGTTTGCCGTTAGGTAGTGTTTGTACCTCAGTTTTTACAGGATTCATAGTAGTAGGTGCAGGTACAAATACTTTACCTAATATTAAAGGATTAGTTATCTTTCCAAAGTGAGGACAGCTTGGGCAGACATCAGGGTTTAAGTTGTTAAATACCGTGCATGACTGTGGTTTATCTTGTGTCTGTGTTGCTTTTCTCTCTGTGCCCTCTCTACTATAGTCTGGGTAATCTTCAGATAATGCATGTATAGCTCTGTCCCTGTCTACACAATGTTGAGCAATAGACAGTCCTGCGTACCACAAAGGCTCAGGTAGTGATGCTCTGTTTCTAATTATATGTCTTATCTGAAGACATCCTTCACTAGATGTCTCATCTAAACTTTTGTCAGCAATCGTACTAAATTTTGAAGCGTAATTACTTAAGCCATTCATTTGCTTAGTTATCTCAGTCATCTTAGGACTTTTTAATATGTCTTCAAATGATATTGTGCCTAAAAACTCTTTAAACATATCAAACTTATATACCTTAATATCCCCACTTATTATTTTTGTTGGTGTTGGTGGGTTGGATTTAAAGTTAAATGTATTAGGACATCTAAGTATCCTAGCTTTATCTGCGGTTACAGCAGGGTCTATTTGTAACCCATTGTCAATACATAGTTGTTTAAATTTGTCTGCATATAGTTTCCATTCCTCTACAGAAACTGCAGTATCTAACATCCAATATGCATGGATACCATTCCCACTATCTACGACCACAGGCGGTGGTAGCTGTTGTGACTGTATAAATTCTCCTAAGGCGTTAACAGCTTCTCCCTGGGTGCTAAACTCCTTAGTATCCCCTACGTCTAAGTCTACAAAAAAAGACCTTAACGACTTAGCTTTCTTTCTACTGTGACCATCAAAATTAGCCATACCAATAAACACATGGCTATCGTGCTTTCTCTCCTCAACTCTATCAACAAGTTCGTCAATAGAATCTACAAAGATATGTCGCATACGCTGTCCCTCACCTGCAGGTAACACAGCTACACAGTAAGTACCTTCATCAGGTAATAATTTACTGTAAAACTCTACACTCATATCTGTATGCGTCCATCAGATTCTACAAACACTATAGCAGAGGCTATATCATTAGCAGGGAGCACTCCATCTGCTAACCCTTGCTCTACTGCATCCATAAATTTTATTACTTTCTGATGGTTTTGGTGTTTCATAGGTCCGCCTCTGAACCATGAATGCACTGTCATACGAGATGTGCCCACTCCTTGAGCTACATATTTAATTGGTAAGTTTGCTTTTAGACATAATTTAGCTAACTGTATTCCTAAAATACTATCATCAGCTTTATCTAATCCTAAAACAAATCTATTACTGTAAGGTCTTGGCATTATTTTCTCCATTTATCCATTATTTTATTAACATCATCAGCTTCTTCAGCTGTCTTTACTTTTGCTTTCTCTTCATCTGAAGCTTCAAATGCTTCAAACTTAACAGGCTCTCTATCCTCTGTGTCATCAACTTGATACACAGTTAATTTAATAGCATTATGAGCCGCTTGATTTTCTGCTTGGTCTTTTACAACCTCTAATACCCAATCCTCTGCTGCCTCTACAGGCGAAAACAATGCTCTGGGTTTAGCTGAGTTGGGGTCAAACTGCATTCTAGTAATAATTCTACCCGCACTCACGTTATTATCAGCTAACATTTGGATGTATGTTTTGAATGGCCATTTACTTTGCTCCTCTTTACCAAAACAAGAGTTAGAAGGAAGAACTAATTCTAAAATATCTCCTTCTGGGTCGTTAGCTAAAACAATAGCTACTCTCCATGATAGTCTGCAAGAAGTTCCAACACCGCCAGAACCAGAGCCTCGCACACTGTTAGGACAAGTATGACAAGACTTGGCTTGGGGTTTCCTCACTTCTACATCTGGTTTTTTAGAGTCGTTTGACCAACATACAGGGCTTACTCTTTTTCCTTCCTCATAAGAATCTTTATAATATACCCTTGATGGATTGTGTGCCATCTTGATAATTATTATATTCATTACAGCAGAGTCGGCTGTACTGACTTCCTTGCCCCCAACTATTTTTCTAAACACACCACCTCGTAAGGATATGCGTTTTGTCTGGTTAGAGAAGCTACTATTAGCAACAGCTATAGTATCTTCATCTAACCCGATATTAGGGTTTCTCTCTAATATGCCCTTAAGTTTATCCACTTGTTAATCTTTAGCTCCCCACTTATCTACGATGTCAGCAATATCTGTGCTTCCATCATCTTCTGGTTTGCTTTTAACAACTTCTGGTTCAGCTACTTTGATATCAGGAACTGCTGTAGGCTCATTAAAAACCTCTGCTCCCTCATCTTTTTCTTTCTGAACATAGCCTGTGGTTTTCTCAAAACCAAAACGACCTGCACCTTCCGAACCTTCAACAAGGGCAATAACTTGTACTGCTCTTAGTTTTAAAGATACCCCTGCTCCTATACTAGAAACAAAGTATGGATATAGTGCTGCGTTTACTCTGATTTCAGAGCCACCCCATATTTGTGTATCAATCAAAGTCTCTCCGTTTGCATCAAAGATAGCAGGTTTATATGCTGCTTTTGATTTAAACTTAAAGATAACATTCCCTGTTGGTTTACCATCATCGTCTAACTCATCTGCATAAGGTGGGTTAGCTGTCTTGAGGGTTTTCTTTTTTTGTTTCTTCATCTCATCTTTTAGATTTTCTGAAAAAACTTCATTGATAGTGTCAATGATAGGCTGTGCCTTTTCTTTAGAAAGTACAAGATTAACTTTGTACTCTCCATCCTTATTGTACTCTGTATCTGGTTTACTTAACCATGGATATAGAGCTACACCTTGCGGTGTGGTTATGGTTTGTTTTGCCATAATATTTACTCCTTATTTACTTGGTTTACGAACTACTATACTGAACGCCCTCATGGAACTAATTCCTGGAGGTAGTCCTTCTTCTGTACGACTAGATAAAAACTCTTTAAAGTTTGCCTGATGTATACGCTGTTGTAGTAATTCTGGTGCTTCATTCTCTAAAATAAAGTCCTTAAAATTACTCCAGTCAGAACATACGTAGTTCTCTTTAAGAGATTTAATAATCGTACCCCTTGAAGTTTTAATGCTATCTGCATTTACTTCATTACAAGAGTTAAGCATCACTTGCTCTAACTGCTCAAGGTCATTCTTTAGCTCTTGGTCTTTCTTTTGAAACTCTCTAGCTCGTCTCTCTTTCTCGTTGCGAATCGTTATATAAGTGCTTACCACTTCATCTAACGGAATCTTCTCGTGTCCAACAGACTTCTCTAGAACTTCACTTACTTCATCACTCATAGGCTTAATTCCTCCCTATATAAATCAACTAATTTAGTATGCTGGTCTACTTTACCTTGTAACATAGCATACATTCTTTTTTCAACATCAGAACCTTGTAAGTGGACAACTGTCATCTTGTTCTTTTGCCCTACTCTATCTATCCTAGCAATACATTGTAGGTAAACTTCCACTGACATTACAGGAGACCAAAACACTACTGTGTCTGCTGCGGTCAACGTAACTCCATGAGAAGCTGACTGTGGCTGTATAATTAAAACTTTAGGTTCGTTCTGAGTTTGAAACTTATTAATGATGTTTGCTCTACGACTTGGAGTTACATCTCCATTGATAACATCATTACTAATATTTTTATCTGTTAAGTATTCTGCTAAAAATTCTATAGTATGTCTATATGGAACAAATAAAAGAATTTTATGGTCAGTATCTCCTAGAACTTCCATCAAAGCGTTTAGTCTAGGTTTGACATCAAACTTAATTGTTTCATGTTCGTCTGTATAAACTGCACCACCAGAAATTTGTAATAGTTTATTCATGCCTGTTGCTGCGTTTACCGCAGTTACTGATTCATTCCCTGCAGCTATAATCATTTGTGTCTTAAGCTGTTTGTAATATTTTTCTACTTGTTTAGTCAAAGGCACAACCCTAGTTTGATATGTAACCTCTGGTAAATCTAAACATTGGTCTTTTGCAAATCTTATAGATGGTTGCAAAGCTGCAAATACTGAATCTTTTGAGTTAGGTTTAGGTAGCCATTTAAATCTAGATATCTGATACATAACTTTTTCTCTCCATGCGGCTGACAGTCTAGGTAATCTTTCAGGACATATTAACTTACCAAGACCGAAAGCATCTACAGGAGACTGACATGCAGGTGTGCCTGTCATCATCCACACTCTAGTGTTAGGATTTAATATTTTATTAAGTGTTTTCCATCTCACTGTGGTGTGAGATTTATATGCATTACATTCATCAACTATAATTAAATCAAAGTTTGCTTTTTTGATTTCATCTTTAATAATTTTAACCCCATCATAGTTTATGATAGTAAAATCATAGTTACCCTCAACAATCATTTTTCGTTTATCTGCTGTACCATAACAAACAACAGAGCTTCTATGCATACAAGTGTTAAATACATCTCCTTGCCATGCAGAATACATAATAGATAAAGGACATATAATTAATACCTTTTTAATTTTACCTTGTTCCATTAAATAATCAGCCGCCCAAAGAGCAGATGAAGTCTTTCCTGTACCTGCTTCATTAAAACAAAAAGCTTTTTTGTTTATACTTAAAAACTCAGCAGTAGCAGCTTGATGCTTAAATGGTTTATATAATCCTGGATATGAATAGTCTCTCCTCATAGGAGAAGGAAGATGAGATTTTAGTCGCATAAGTGTATTAAGTTTAGTCATTTCATCTAAACCCCAATAAACTAATAAGTCTGAGACTTTATCTTTTGTATTTAAAATTTTGCTCTGTGTAATATGGTCTTTAACCAATTCACCTAAATGCTCAGGCAAGACGAGCTTAACAGCTTTCTCTCCAACTAATTCCATAACTTCTCTACTATATTATTAACTATGTACTTTTTACTTTACTAAAAAATTACTATACCACTATTTTTAAAAATAGGTCAAGTTTTTCTTTTAACTTTTTTTGATTTTTTTCTTTCCCTAGTGCTTGTTTCTGATACTAGCTTACGCTGTGAGTTTCTTTTGAAAGAACGATTTTTAGATTTAGATTGCACTACTAAACCATCAGAGTTTTTACCGCCTTTTGATAAAGCTTTTTTATGTGATACATCTTTACCCTTACGGTCTATGCCTTTTGCATCTATTTTTCTACGGGCTCTTGCACGAGTAGCCCTAGCTTTCTTTTCATTTCTAGCTTTTTGCTGTTGATATTCCTTTTTATAAGGTCTTTTTTTATTTACATAAGGCATAATGCTGATTTTATCACATCAAAATGGTGATGTCTTGGGTCTATTAAATTCACAAGTATCCACAGAACACCAGCCGCATAACGGTGTAGGGTTAGGCACCCATTGGTCATAGTCATAACTTGCCTCTAATCTTTCTAAAGGTCTTTCAAATGACTTCCATAGTTTATCCATATCGCTTCTATGATATTCTTCGTTTAAAAAACTGTTCTTCATAATAAACAGTAGTCCTGCTTTAATTTTTACTATATCTGGCATTTGTGTAAACAACATAATAGCCATAAGCTTTAACTGTTTAGGGTCAGGGTATTTGTTACTGCCTGTCTTGTAGTCAATAATATATGCTTGGTCATCATCAACAATAACTAAGTCAGCAATACCTCTTACCCATCTATTTTTGTCGTGAAAGTCGCAAGGCTCTCTGTTGTAGTTAAGTGCCATTTCATACTCACAAAGTTTTTCACCTTTTATGTTAATTAAAGAATCAACTACAGGTTTAAATCTTAAATAATTCTTAGCTAATGGTTTACCGTCTCGCACATATTCTTCTAAGGCTGTATGAACTTCCTTACCATAAATCATAGCTTCGTTTTCTTTGACAGTATAATTTTTTGCAACACGAATTTCGTAGTATTGTTTAGGACAGTTTTGATATTGTTTTAAAGATGAATAACTCCATGTAAACTCCGACATATTGTTCCCTTTATTTTTATAGTTACCTGATATTCCCATAAATTTATATTGTTTGCAACTCAACAGTCGCCATAGTTATCTGCATATCCACCCTCACATGCTATCGGACAATCCTTTGCCCAACCTGGCGGTTTAGACATTTCTGCCATGATATAATTTAGAGCATCATCTTTATCTTCTTCCGCAGCCAGGCAGACAATAGCGTCATGCACTGTTAACGCAGGTCTATACTTATGACTTATGTTTACCATTTGTTCTCCAATTACAATTCTAGCTAATGCTTGTACTATATTCTCAACTACACTACCACCCCAAATGCCTACTCTGCCATGTCTCCTTTTGTAAGTGTATCTACTTTTAGCTTCAGAGGTGTCCCATTCTAAGTCTGGGTAATAAATATATAAACCATTCGGTAACTTTATTCCCTCTGGTGTAATCATTACACACTCACCCTTACCAATGTAGTACGGTTTTTTGCCTTCAGGCCATGACGCTATGTCTGCTAATGCGTTATCACATTCTTGCCACAACTCAATTACTTTATCGTTTACTTCTCGGTATACTTTAACTAAGCGTTTACATTCTGACTCATCAAAGTCAACTCCTGCACCTAGCTTTAAAACATTCTGTAGTTTCACAGCACCTGTGCCATAACCTAAACCGAGAATACAAGTCTTACCTACGGCTCGTTCTGTTTTATTCTTTTTAGTAATCTTCTTGTTATATACTTTACTAGCAAACTCACAGTACACATCTCTGCCCTCTCTGTACCACTCAGTAACATCTTCTTGGCCTGCCAGCCAGACCAATAGTCTTGCCTCTATCTGTGAAGAATCTATGTTCATACAAACATAACCTTCAGGCGGCACTATGGCTTGCTTCAATGCTTTCTTTTTAGCGTCTCTTGACGGTAAGTTTTGAAAGTTAACTTTATCTAAACCACTCCACCTACCTGTGTGTGCACCGTAATACTTTAAGGGTATAGGAAGGTTGCCTTTGTTTCTTGCACCTATGCCTATAAAGCGTTCTATTCTAGACTCCTCAATCGTTGACTTTGTTCCTAGACGTACTGCACATAGGTCTTGTATAAAAGGGTCTTCGTGATTTTGTAGGGCAATAAAACCCTCATCAGTTTTTGCTAAAGCGAATGTTGGTTTGCCTGTGGTAGGGCTTTCTTTCATAGGTACGACCACTTTGAGTTCTTCAAGTAGTTCAGCAAACTGTTTATTACTTGCCAACTTTTTGCGTACACTTTCTTCATCTTCGCATTTAAGTTTTGCTTTCAAACCAGACAACAAGTCCTCTTTCTCTTGTTTAACTTCTTCTAGTCTATCTATTAACAAAGCGTCATCTACTTGTAACTGTGGCTGTGTAAACATTCTTATGGTTAAATCAATAAGTTTTAACTCTCCAGGGGGATAGTCTTTCTTTAAAATATTAAAGAGTTTATAAGTTAACTCCACGTCATTAATACAGTAAAGACCATACTGATGTAAGTCCTCACTATCAAAGTCTTCTAAGCGTTTACCTTTTGCGTCTAATACTTCTGTGCCTTTCTGTCCTAGCTGATAACGTTCTGCAAGTGCTTTCAAAGAGCCACCAGCATTAGTGCCATGATAGGCACGAGCCATACAAAGTGTATCAAAGTAAACTTTAGGTGTGATATTAAATTTAAAGGATAGGATTGCACCGTCAAACATCATATTATGACACACTAATGCCGCTCCGTCCCAGTCGATAGTGTCTAGAACAGCCTGAATTTTATCGTGTGAGCCTGTGTACCAATGAGTTATACCATTATCAATTTTAATACCTACGCCTATGACCTGAAAGCGTGGGTCTCTTATGTATTCTTCTGTGGTGAGTTTGTTAAGACCATACCCAACATCATAAAAAGTCTCAAAGTCAATCGTTATCAACTGCATAGTTTCTATCTCTCTTTTCGTTTTTACATTTCCCAACTAAGTTATATGCACCTATCTTGTTTTCCCATGCACACCACCAAGTTCCTCTATCTAAAAATCTTCCTCGTCCTCCACATTTATGACATACTTCCCCGTCATAGTGTTTTCTTAAACTAATTGTTTCCGTTTGTTTTTTCATAGTTATCCCTACAATCTGCGTTACACCACCTTCTTTCATTTGTTACATTTCTACCACAAGCCAAACATTTTCCTGTTTTATTTTTTGGTATTGTGGTATCAATATTTTTTAATGCAGTCTCTATTTCTTTTTCTACATTTTTATTTGCTAAATCTACTTCATCAACCATTACCTTAATTTTCCTAGTGTTTTTGCCCAATCTACTGTTCTTCTTTTTCTTGCTTGTTGTCTAGTCAAAGGTTTTGGAAGTTCTAGTTTGCCTTGTTTTTCTAGTTTTCTCAACACTGATATATCAACACCTGCGTATCTTGCAAGACTAGCACGAGTTGCATCAGAGTTTTCTGTTTTGTACTGTTGTACTCTTTCTACTATGACATCTAACTGTTCTGGCGTATACGTTGACCCTCTAGGCATTTTTACCTCTGGCTTTTCTCAATGACTCTTTACCTTTCTTAAATATAGAGGCGACCTCTGTTTTACCCATAACTTTAGCTCGTTGCTCACCAACTGTTAGGATTTGTATTTTACGAGCATAAGGCTTATTTATCTTTTTAACTTTAGCTACAGTCTTTCTTGCGTCTGTCGGAGTCGCAAACTTTATACCTACAGTGTCCTTTGGGTTTTCGTCAGTATATAACCTACGACCACTACCCTTTGGTTTTTTACCTGTGCCTACTTTTGGGTCTCTTTTTTTATTCATTTTAACTTGAAATCGTTTGCTTTATTCATAACCAGTTCCCCCACCTGTCAATGTTTTAATAAAAATTCTTTATCAGTTCTTTCAATAATTTCTTCGTGATTATGTGGGTGTAGTTTCTTGCTTTCTTGAACATATATAGTTAAATATCTCAATCTCTCTTCTACATTCAATCGGTCATAAACTTTAGTTTCTCGCCCTTGACTAATGACATCACTTAAGGTTGTAGGTTTTTTATTTTTACTCATAATTTTTAAATGTTACTTTCACTTGATAGTATTAAACACTCTAGCATGTCTACATTCTTCTCGTCAATAACTAATGATTGACCTAGTGAATTTTTTATATCGTTGAGGTTTTTTTCTTGAAGTGCTGTGGGTTTGTTGCCATTGGCTTTGCATTCAATGCCAATGAATTTACCACGATAAGATACGATGAAGTCTGGTACACCACTTGAGCCATAACCATTCGTTGAGGGCATACAATAATAACAACTAAGTTCTTTGAGTATATGTTTGACTTTCTGCTTGACTTTCTTCTCTGGTGTCAATACTAATTCCTTTTAGTTCGGATAGTTCATCTTCGGACATGATTATAACATATATACTATCAGATACACACCAACCAATGTATTTAAACTCTGGATTGTTTTGTGTATGATTTTCAGGTAGGTAGCAATCTAATTCGTTGAATAATTCATCATCTTTGTAAGCATTCCATTCTTCTTTCGGAATAGATTTAATCATAGCTAACTTTGATTTAATAAAGGTGGGTAGTGTTTTCGGCTGGAATATTCTTTTAGTGTTATCACCAATGTAAACATTATATGTGTATGATTTTTGTAGTGAGTTCACTACAATTTCCATTTCAAGAATTACCATATAGTTATCTTGAAATGGATAGGGACTGTGTAATATTTGATTAGCTCTCATAGTATAAGAGCTAGTGTACTATTTTTTCTTTTTGAAAGGAATACCTTTTTCTACTGCCTCAATTTGTCTTTTAGCTATCTGATATGTTACTGCATTTTTAATAGCATTTGTGCCATAAGTACAAAAGGCAACATTAGTTTTTCTTCTACCCCTTGCTGTTACATATCCAATACCACTTGAATGAGGTTGTATTCTATCCACTGATATATTAGTCATTGGTCTTAATTCTGTCTTAATATCCCAATGTATAAAAGTCATTGGCTCTCCTGTGTAATAATCTACACAACCATAAGTCTCTACATAGTCGTAAAAGTATTTTACAAACTTTTGCCACCCTGTACTTGTTTTAGTATCTACAAAAGAGCAAGGTATGTTTTGTTCCTTACATTTAGTTTTCATACGATTGTATGAATATATAAGAAATCCCTCTGCGACTCCATTCTCTCTCAACAAACGAATTTCATCTCTTTTCTTTTTGTTACCTTTTTTAAGTACCTCTTGACCTTTCGGTGTTTTATGATATGCATTTTTCTTCATCTTTATTTCCTCGTCATTAAATTGATAGTATCTTTTAGAATAATGTTTCTCTTGTTTCTGACCTTTCGTTGTATTACGATAAGTTTGTTTAGCTGTCTTTAGAGATTGTTCACCCTCAGGAGTTTTTGCCCAGAGTTTTTTATACTCTTTTCTGTACTCCTCATAGCTATCAAAATCTTCCCTATTTAAGCCAAGTTTATTAATATAAGTTCTTTTCATAGTTTTTACTCCGAATTTTTCTTCGTTATTTGCGATTTAAGGTACTTAAAAAAACTTTCGCTTATCCAAGTACCCCCCAAATTATTGTGGTTTAGCCATTAGTAGCCATACGATTGAAAAAGGATTAAGTTTAGCACCATATACACCACGAGGTGCATAGTAACAACCTAGCTCTTCAATCCAATTACTATCATCGTATCTACCATATTCAGACTTAAAGTATTCTCGTTCAATCTTGTTCCTATCTTCTTTGTTTTCCCAATCTTGTAAATAAACTTTAAGCATTGTGAGTGTAGGTTTTAAACTATCAAAGAAATCTAGCTGTTCCAAATGACGCACCCTTTGTGTCTTATGTATTATTAGCTGACCAAACTTCTTATCATACTGTCTAAAATCTCTACAATCATTATTGTTTGCATAATATACATCTTCGCCATTAGGTACTTTATAATCACCTTGATGTTCGTATGCCTCGCCAACTATCCAACCACCACTATGAGTTATACCAATCGCAGTAAACTTATTATCAAGTTCTGCTTTAACTTCTTTAAATATAGAATGAACTTTATTATCAAGTTCTTCACAACTTTTAAACTGTTTTGCGTAATGCTCATTAGTAGCATGGGATATAGAATTTTTATTACCATACAAACTGTTTAATACCTCAGCAAGTTTATCTCTGTTATCATAAGTTAACTCGCTTATAGCAGAGTCATGTTTTGATATAGCTTTAGATAAAGATAATTCCTCAACTCTAAAATCTCGTATCATATCTTTAGTATTAATTTTCATAGCCTCGTAGTTATCTCTGTTTGATAAGGGTTTCCATTCCTTTCGTCTCAATGTCTTTAAGACCTGTGATACTTTGTTTGAATTAATGGTATATCTATCCCAAGTATTTCTACCTCTATCTTTGATATGATAGTTAGCTTGAAAACAAAAACTATCATCATCATAATATACAACAGCTTGAGGTATGCCTTGATAGTCTAATACAAATGCCTCGTTATAAAATATAGTAACATTATCACTATAACCTACCTTATTATCTTTGTTTAATTGCTCGTCTTGTTTAGCAGAGTAATTAATATCATTAAATTTGTCGTAGTCTTTTGTTTCGGCAAACCCTCTTTCCCAATCATCATCATATCTATACTTAGTAAGCATAAGTCTTTGACTTACTCGTAGGTCATACCTGTAACATAAGTCTTTTACCAGAGGAAAAACTTTACTCTCACTCAAACTCTGTTCCAGCTCTGGCGTGTGCATATTGTCATTTATATATTTATTCATAGTTATTTACCCCATTGTTTATTTTTAAGATTAGTTTCTGTTGGTTTACTTTCATAAATACCAACTGCCATAATTTCTACACGATTAGGCTCACCCCAAGTGAAATGATTTTGCACTAAAGTTTCTGCCTCTTCATTACTATTAGCCATTACAGAAATCGGCTTATAGTGTTGTGTAATGTATACTTCGTACTTTTTCTTTTCTTCATTCATAATTTTTACCTCGTAGTTTGCGTTTTAAGGTACTTAAAAAAACTTTTGCTTATCATAGTACCCCCAAAAATGTAGTGATTTCACTACAATACTTAACTGAACTTAGATAATATATCATCAATACCTTGCTTAACTTCTGCCCTAGTGCTATCACTATCTCTTAGTAGTTCAGTAGATACTCCACTCATTACTTTTTCTATGTCATTAGCAACATTAGATAAGTTACTGTCGTTAGAGGGATTAAAGTCTTTGGTAGTTTTTACCCAATCTCTAATCTCATTGACTAGCTTTCTTTTAATAGGTTTTTTCTTGTAAGTAGTATTACCATTCTTATCTACTTTTTCATCTTCATTAATGTTAGAAGATAACCTACTTAGAAAATCTACTATCCTTGCTTTTTGTTGTGCAAGTACCTTATCCACAATATCATTCGCTTGTTGCTGATACTCTGCTTTCAAGTCATCTGCTGTATCTTGCGATACTTGACATCTGAAATCGTGGCTCGGTACTTCTGCCACATACAATCGCATTTTAAATTTTTGTCGTAATGTCTCAACACTTGGATAGTCATTCTTGTCAAACATATCACCTTGTTTGAATGCCTCATCACTTACAAGTGTTTGATAGTTCTCAAGGAAGTCCTCTACTGCTGTATTAAACTCACTCTCATACTTATCATACTCTTTTTTGAACTTCTCAAGGTCAACTGTTGGTAATAAGTTTTGTGTCTTATTCCAACTGTAAGTAGACTCTTTCGCCCATTTATGTATCAACTGTCGTAACTTCACAATCCTATGGTGTTTAGGATTTTTAGCAAAGAGATACTTAGTAAACTTACCTGTACCCAACTCTGCTTTTTTCATAGTCGTTACTTCATCAGAGATACCTCTGTCTTGCTTGGTTGCAGTCCATACATTCACATCAACTGACACCAACATACTTGATGTAGCCAATGACACAATGTGTTCTGGTTGCTGCAGTTCGTAACTTTCAGTCGTTACATTACTTTCTTTTAGTCTCATAGTTTTTACTCCATAGTTTAAATTATTTAATCATACTGAACTACTCTACTTCCAGCAGTTCCCTCAAAGTTTGTCCTGTCTGTTACAATATATAGTGTAGGTGTAGACATATTCCATTGAATATCATGTTCCACCCAACCGTCAGTAAACACAATAATTGCCTCAGCTTTTATCTGTTCCTTAGTAATGTATTCACTAACACAAGATAGTCTAGTCCCACCTCCACCTGCAACCTTAAGTAACTTATGTAAGTCTTGGTATTGGTCTGGTCTGAATGTCTGCTCACTACATACATTATAATCCCACCACAATATGCGTATAAAGTCTGGTGTAACTGTGTCTACGATACTCTGCAACTCGGTGGCAAAGATTGTGAGTTCATCTTGTCCAATACTTCCAGAAGTATCACATGCAATCACTAGCTCACCTACACTTTCGTTTTCCATAGAGGGAAGATACAAGTCATTAGGTAACATTCGCTTGTTAAACTTTCGCCAAGTAAACTCATCATTACCCTTACAGGTTGATGATATAAACTCTCTCATCACTTCTCGCCAATCAATCTTCGGCTCAAAGAGTTCATCAATGGCTCTAGGTATCTTGCCACCAACTTTCCCAGCAAGTATGCTACCCTCTTTGAGTGCATTCTCAATCTTCTGTGTCATTTCTTTTTGCTCTTGAGGTGTCATCTCTTGACCACTACCCTCAAAGTCATGCTCATCAAGAGTATCAAGATTTGTAGTGAGTTCACTACAATTTCCGTCTGAGTTATCTTGCTTTTCCATATCTTTAAGTATCTCGTTGACTGACCAATTATGATACTTCTCTTCATACAAACAACCCTCTGGTAGCTGACACAAGTCCTTATCTTCCAAGTGATTGATAACATCATTGACCACATAATCAGCACATACATTCATGTTATGTGGATTTTTGCGATACTCTTTTTTAAATCTACCCACATGATTAAGTGCCACATGTAAGTTCTCATGTAGTATCAATGCTCGTAACTCTAAGTCTGATAGTCCCTCAATAAACTTTCTACCATAATATTTATTAAAGCCGTCAGTCTTAGCAGTCGGACAATCGTCAACCACCTCTGACTTACCCAACATCATCACTCCACTATACAGAGCTGTCTCTGGGTGTTTCATCAAAGCAATATGAGCTTTCTTAATTCTATCCTCTGGGGATAGTCTGTGTGTCGTCATAGTATTTCTCCTGTCATAATTACATAATGTTAAAGTTATCAACAGACCAGTCTGCTATCTCTTTATTACCCCTAGCAATCTTGACTGTGCGTGTATTTCTCATCATCATAGTAAAGAAAATAGCTTGTATTTCGCTACTCTTAATTCTACCAATGTACTTCATAAATGCTGTCAAGTCGCTTTGCTGTTTGATTTTATCAACAGCTTGGAACATCAACATCAGTTGAGCAGAAATACTCTCTGGCATATTGGTTGTTTCTGGTTTTTCAAGTATCTCGGTAAAGGTTGGTAGTTCTTTTTCAAGTCGCAAGAATGCTGACATATCGGCACTCGCACTCTGACCAATCGTACCAGCAAGAGCCACCATTGTTGCATTGTCGCCTAGCTTATCCCTGTTATCCACAATCACACTAGCTTTTTCTAGTGAACGAGGACTGACAAAAGATAGCATTGGTTTTTTAGGATTGAAGATGTATGGATTATCTTCTTGCCCACTATCCCTGTAACTTGCAAGGACTCTAGGGAATGTATGCACAAAGGCTCGTATCAAAGGACTTACTCCATTTTCAGTCGCCCACACTAGCCAATCTTCTACTTCTGGTTTTTGCATTTCTAAGATACACACTCTGTTACCTGCGTGTGCTAACATAGTGTCGCCCAATCCGTCTGACTGATTGTTTGATGTACCAAATACAAGACTGCCTTTCGGTAGAGGTGTATCGCCAACAGTCCTCTCAAGCATTAGTCTAGTAAAGATAACTTGCAGTAACTTTGGTGATTTCATAAACTCATCTAGCAGTATGACCTTAGGTTTATCGCTATCAAGTTTAAACAATGAGCCAACATAGCTCTCTAATGTTTTGGTATCGTGATTAGGGATAGTCATAGCAATATCTGACATATCCTTGACTGGACAATCTACATAGATGTAATCGTATTTGTCCCCTAGTTTTTTCTCAATCGCTTTAAGTAGGCTAGTCTTACCACACCCTGCCTCACTTTGTATGATTGGTGTTAGAGTTTCTGCGATAGTAGGTATCAAAGTCTCTAACTCTTTTATGGTTACTCTCTGTTGCATAGTTTTTACTCCTGTGGTTTCCCACTATTTTTGTAGTGAAATCACTACGATTAGTTAATAAATCTTTATGTATCCTGTAAAGTTTTTACTGTAATAAATATTATACCACTTTACATATAATATGTCAAGTTACTGTGTTAATTTATTGTCTGGGTCAAACTTAACATCTGTAGTTTCAATATAAGGTGTTGATATATAAGCCAAGTCGTACCCATACGCACCATAGCACTCTTCTACTACATCATTAGTCTCTTCACCTACTCGCAGAAAACAAGCCGACATTCCAAACTTATTGTCCTCGCAGTAATGACTTGCTTTACCAATGATACGATTATAACTCTGTACCCATTCATCTGTGTCATACCACTTGACATCATCAAACCTCACATATAAAGAGCAGTTTTTCATATCAATGCCCTCTTCAGCATTTGTCCCCTCACCATTTTTACCATTCGTAAGGTCTCTCATAGCCATATCACATTTAGGGTCAGCTTTGAGTTCAGCGATAAACAAGTGCCAATTTCTGATACTTTCCTCATCTTCATGGTCGTCCATTTGTACAGCTATCAAAACTTCACTACGATAACCCATTATAACCCCCCTACTCTATGCACATAGAGTCCTATTCCACAAGACACCATAACCAACAATGGTATGAGTACAAGTATCGTTAGCTTTAAATACAATATAAATTCATTCATCTTTCACCTCCAATGGTATTACTTTATCGTATACACTCAAGGTATACCCTAATTGTTCTAGGTCTTTATTTAAGAAATGACTACACATACCCCTTTCAAAATTGGTACTACATTTTCTTAATGCTTGGTCTACTTCTTTCTGTAATTTATTTATTTTACTCATCTGTGAAATCCTCCCTTGTTGTTAATACCCTCTAAGTCTTTTAAGTCGCTAATCACGACATAGTTTGATTTATGCATTGGTGCAATCGTATGCTTTACTCGTTTGGCTTGAGTTTCCCCACAGTTTAGGCAAATATCGTACCCAGCTTGTAATCTTTTCTTACTGTATGGACTCCCACAGTCAGAGCAGATTGGTTTGATTGATTTACTCATAGTTTTTCCTCATAGTTTTTGTAGTGATATTACTACATTTATTATCGTGTTAAGAATGCGACCTCTTGTCTTGCTTTGCGTTCCATATATTTCATCAAAGAGCCACAACCAATGTAGCTTTTCATTTCATCAGCAGTATCTAGCCAACAACCACCATTTTCTATACTAGGTAAAGCACTAGGTCTACATTGTGATTGGTGTCTTGAAGTTGAAGATGAATAGCTATCGTTACTCCCTATCCATATACCAGCTTGTCGGTCATAGATATACATAGGGAAGTGATAGCCATAGCTGTATACGACATATAACCCCTCGTCATCAAATGACACTTTATTTTCTGCAAAGGTATTGCTACCCTCAAAGACTTTTAGTTCGTCAACATATTGACTTGCGTTTTTGTTTGCTACTTTCATAGTTTTTACTCCTGTTTTCTGTAGTGATTTCACTACAATTAGTTAGTATTAGTGTGATAAGAATTGTGTATATTTTTACCACTATAACTATTATACTACTGTACATATAATATGTCAAGTAGCATATAACTTTTATGTAAAAAAGTCGTACAGTTAATTTACTACTTCAGAGTCTTCGCTATCTGTACAGAGTCTTCGCTATCTGTAAATTTATTATTATATAAATCTCACTATCATATAAAACTATTTGCCAAGGGGGATTTTGAGGGGTTAGCTATTCTATGGTAGTGCATAACGCACAGCGATAAATACATAGTGAGAGCCAGTCCGAGATGCGATGGAAATTTAGTGTCCCTATCCAAATACTTAGAGGGGGTTTCCCATCTCAGCCCCAGCCCACTTACTGTACATATTATGGTAGAAACTTTACTTATAGAAAAACATAGTGAGAAGCCGTCCCGAGCGTTAGTGTACTTTGTGGGGTGGGTGGTCGTATTCTTTAAAGTGTATAACTCTTTGTTTTTGTAGTGATATTACTACAGTTCACAGTTCACAAGGGGGTTAACTTTACTTATAGAACTGGAACTGGACTTATTGTTTTATGTAAAGTAAACTTAAGTGTCTGTATCTATTAGTATTTCTATAGTTATATTATATTATATATTAGTTTATTATACTTATTTTTTTAGTAGTTCATAAGTTCACTCTTTTTTGATAGGACAATACCTTTCTGCAACAAATAATTACATCGCAAAAACCAGACGAAAGACCACAGAAAAACCAAAAGTTATATCCTATTTAAAAAAAGTGTGAACTTGTGAACTTTATAACAATATCAAACACTTAAGTATGAACTGAAAGTGGAACTTTAGGAACGCAAATCGTGAACTTTAACTTTAGTCAAAGAACTGGTTATGTTAAGAACTGGTTACTATAGTAACTGGTACTATAATAAATAAAAAAGACTTTACATATAAAAAAGAAAACTAAAGTTTACATATAAAAAATTGGCGAAAAATTTTAGACAAAAAAAATTGGCGAAAAATTTTAGACAAAAAAAATCCCCTCAGAAATTCTGAGGGGATAAAGTGCGACAAGGTGTCGCTATTAGGAATTTATAACATTTTTTGGATATCCTTAAATGTATATTTTGACTTATCCATTTCAAGAAATACCTCAGCAAGTTTTTTAAGTTTACCTTGTGCCAATACACTTTCTTGTATACTAACTTTGGCACTTGTAGATTTTCCTTTATTGCCTATGGTTTTATGTTGTTGAGCTAATGCCTTAGCAATCTGCTCAAACTCCTTAAGAGTAACCTTATTAACCTCAACCTCAACTGTCTCAACCTCTGGACTATTTACAGCTCTTAAGTCTGCTTTAAATTCAGCCCATTTGTCTTTAATGTTGGTATCTAAATTTCTCATAAACCCTAATGGCTTTGAGTTACTTCTAAAATATGCTGATACTTCTGCATTAAAGTCTTTTTTCAAAGTTGGTGCGTCTTTCATGCAATCAGTAATTTTAAAATCGTAGGTTTTATCCTTAATTTTTATTCCCTTAAGATTGATTTTATTTTTAGTTAAAAACTTATTAATAAAAGTCTCGTATAATTCCTTATGGATTTTAGGGAATGCTGTTTTAACTTGACCAAATGTAGAGCAATTTTTTAATTTAGGCTCAAAATCATCAAGCATTTTAGCTTGTGCTATTTGTTGAGCTTGTATGTCTCGTCCTTGTTCATTCAAGTCAAACCATTTACTAGCTATTTCTTTAATATTTACTTTTTTCATAATATATCCTCTATTTAAAGTTTAAAATTATTGTAGTGATATCACTACAGCTTTTTACTGTAGTAAAATTTCTACTACAGTTAATAATCAGTTTACCAGAAAATAAGTAAAGTACAACCCTTATATCACTTTAATTTTATTTTAATCATATCAATAACTTATAAACTTTTTTGTAGTGGAATGACTACAATTCTCAAATGAAATTTAAAATTGAAAACTATCAGTAAATTAGAGTATTCTAATATACCCACATATCCCCTATATCCCACATCACGCATAGCACTAGCGTTTACTATATACAGTTAGATTTACATAAATAATTGGCAAAATATGTAAAGCCAAAGACCTACCCTCGTTATATGTAAAGTAGCCCCCCTTATGAAATAAAAAGGCAAACCAAAAAAATTTTCTGCAAAATTTTCAAAAACCAAGGTATACTGATTGAAGCCATAAAGCATGGGAGAAAAGCTTACCTAAGTTTCAACAAGGGAGGCAGTATGTATTACACACTCGCAAAGATAATGGCGGCACATCCAAACCGTAAAAGAAGATTATACTATCGTGGATTGATGCCTCATAAACTGTAGACAAAAAAACCCCCAGCGTTAAACGTGGGGGAAAGAAAGTAACGACAATAAACTTAAACTCGAGGTTTGGGCTGAAAAATAAATACAAAAAGACCCAAAAATTATCGTTACGTAGGGGACTGTATTTGTCCTAAAACTTTACTTATTCCATTTCTACCATATACATCTCAACAATGCAAGACTTTAGTATCAAGTCTAATCCACCCCAACCGTCATCAGAAGTGTAGGTATTACATAGTTTTACGCATTCTTTATCTTGGTGCAGTAAATATCCTATACTGTAAGCGAGGACATATTTTTCTTTTGCTATCTCTTCTATACTTTTCCATGAACTGTCAGCCGTGTGGTCTTTCCAAACTACAATATACAAAGGGTAATTTGGTTTCTTATAATCAAAAGGTTTATTCGTTTTCATCTTCTACGACAATATCTCCTGATAAGGTTTGTTTTATCATTCTCAAGTTTTTAAGTATGTCGTTAGGGTGCACTTCAATGTGAGTTACACCGTTTAAGTCTGTGTGAATAAGCTGTGCTTCTGGTTCAGCTAAAAGTTTTTTGTTGTATAAGCTGTAGTATGCGTTTTCAAATTTCTTTTTGATAGGTCTTGACAATCCCAAATAGTAGTATATAAATTGGTCTTGCTCTTCTTGAGTCTCTACATCAAATAAATCTAGATGTAAAACTCCCTCTTTGTTCATGTCCATTCTCATAATAAATCCTCATAGTATTTTGTTGTCAACACTTATATTATATATTATACTCGGAGTAAGTAAAGTAAGCTGCAATTAATGTACATAGGTGTAAACAGCGACACATGCAAGATAATTCTGAACATCCAGTTATTATACCTCATATTGAAGACAATATTGAATTGCCTAAGAATGCCCGTGAGGCCTTACCCGACATGTCTCCCGAAGAAGAACTCAGTATGAGGTCTAATACAGTTAAGCTTATATCAGACTTAGCAGGTGAAACTATAGAACCATCTCAAGATAATATGGAGCAAGCAGAAGAAGTTGCTAAACAAATGATGGAAAAACCAGAGTTAAAACCAGATTTTGGTACATATCCTAATGAAACTATAGCTTATCTTGCTGGTATGGTGGCACAAACTAGCCATATGGTAGCTAAAGACCTGGCAGATATAAAACTTACTGTACTAAACGGCCTACTACAAGAAGCAACTCTAGCAAAATCATCAAGAGAACGTATTGCAGCATACAAAGCTGTGGGTGAAATAGACGGAGTTGACGCATTTAAGAGAAAAACTGAGGTTACACACATTAATAAGTCAGGTGATGAGCTAGAAAAAGAACTATTAGCTACTATTAATGAACTAAAAGGCAAAGTTATTCACACTAAAGAAGTAGTTGAAGTAGAAGATATTGAGGTTGATGATGATTAGCCCTAAAGATTTAGAGTTATTAGAACAAGCACTCCCACAAATGAGCGAATCCGAAAGGCAACGCAACTTAAAATTACTTCAAGACTACAAAGCAGAGCTTGTTAAAGAAGCTGGTGGTAAAACTTTTCTAGAATTTATTAAACATGTCTATCCAGACTACAAAGTAGGAGCACATCATGCAAAACTTGCTAAATTATTTGAAGAAATCGCTGAAGGAAAGCGTAAACGGGTTATTGTTAATATTGCACCTCGTCATGGGAAAAGTGAGCTTATATCTTATCTCGCTCCTGCGTGGTTCTTGGGAAAACACCCAGCCAAAAAGGTTATCATGGCTTCGCACACTGCAGATTTGGCTGTCAACTTTGGCCGTAGAGTTAGAAATTTGGTTGGTTCGGACTCGTACAAGGATATATTCCCAGATGTCTCGCTCCAAGCAGACTCTAAGTCAGCGTCCCGTTGGGGTACAAACTTTAATGGCGAGTATTTTGCTATTGGTGTGGGTGGTGCCTTGGCTGGTCGTGGTGCCGACTTATTCATTATTGACGACCCTCACTCGGAGCAAGACGCTAAGTTAGGAAAGCCAGATGTTTTTCTACCCGCATGGGAATGGTTCCAGTCAGGACCCCTACAACGTCTAATGCCAGGTGGTGCGATTATTGTAGTGATGACTCGTTGGTCTAAATTAGACTTGACGGGGCAGATTGTTAATCAAATGATAAAGAATGATGAAGTAGATGATTGGGAAGTAGTAGAGTTCCCAGCAATACTAGAAGAAGATGGCGAGGAGAAACCATTATGGCCTGAGTTCTGGCCATTAGAAGAACTCACAGCTAGACGTGCGGCTTTAGACATAAGATATTGGAACGCACAATACATGCAAAACCCAGTGTCTGAAGAAGGGGCACTTATTAAGAGAGAATGGTGGAACATGTGGGAAGGAGAGAATCCTCCTGGCTGTGAATTTATTATAATGACGCTTGACGCTGCTCAAGAAGCAAACAATCGTGCTGACTATAATGCATTAACCACATGGGGTGTCTTTATGAACGAAGAGACCAACAACTACAACATTATGTTACTAGATGCTATTAAACAAAGACTAGAGTTTCCAGAACTCAAAGAGTTATGTCTTGAAGAATATTCATCATGGGAGCCAGATGCGTTTGTGGTAGAGAAGAAATCTAATGGTGCTGCACTTTACCAAGAGTTTAGACGTATGGGCATACCAGTAGGAGAGTTTACACCAGGCAAAGGACAGGATAAAATTAGTAGAGTAAATGCTGTGTCTGATTTATTTAGTTCAGGTATAGTATGGGCACCAGATAGAAGATGGGCACATGAAGTAATAGAAGAATGTAACGATTTTCCATCAGGTGCGAATGATGACCTAGTGGATGCGACAACGCTTGCCTTGATGAGATTCAGGCAGGGCGGATTTATTAGGTTGCCTAGTGACGAAGAAGATGACATTCGTAGTTTTAAAAGGTACAATCAGAAACGTCTGTATGTTATTTAACAACGGAGATAATTATGTTATATCAATTTATAAGAGAGAAACTTAAGTGGTTAAAGAAGACTCACACTAAATATAATTTAATAATAAATGTAGTACTAGTAGTGCTAGTAATGATTTGTATACTATAGGAAAAAATTATGGCAGATGTTGATAAGGGTTTATATGAAGCTCCAAAAAGTATGGAAGAATTGGCTCAAGATGAGCCTGATTTAGAGATTGAAATTGTAGACCCAGACGAAGTTAACATCAGTGTTGACGGTATGGAGATTAATATTGACCCAGACCGTATGGATGATGATGAGTTTAATCAAAACCTTGCTGAAGAAATTGATGATGATGACTTAGAAAAATTAGCAAGTGATTTAATTGATGATTACTCAGGTGATGTAAGTTCTCGTAAAGATTGGCTAGATACTTATGTAGATGGCTTAGAACTTCTAGGTCTTAAGTTAGAAGATAGAAGTGAACCGTGGGAAGGAGCATGTAATGTCTACCATCCACTATTAACAGAAACCCTTGTCAAGTTTCAAGCAGAGACTATGACCGAAACATTTCCAGCAGCAGGTCCAGTAAAGACACAAATCATTGGTAAAGAAACTGAAGAGTGTAAAGATGCAGCAGCTCGTGTTCAAGAAAACATGAACTATCAGCTGACTGAGAAGATGACAGAATATAGACCAGAGCATGAGAGAATGTTATGGGGTTTAGGTCTTGCAGGTAACGCATTTAAGAAAGTTTACTATGACCCTAGTTTACAACGTCAAGTATCTATGTATGTTCCAGCTGAAGATATCGTTGTACCATATGGTGCTTCGGATTTAGAAACAGCAGAACGTGTAACTCATGTTATGCGTAAGACAGGGAATGATTTACGTAAGTTACAAGTTGGAGGATTTTATAGAGATATAGATTTAGGAGAGCCAACTTACGATTTAGATGATGTTGAGAAAAAGATAGCTGAGAAGATGGGCTTTAGTGCAACTACTGATAGTCGCTTTAAGATATTAGAGATGCATGTTGACTTAGATTTAGAAGGCTATGAAGATAAAGATAAAGATGGGAAAGTTACAGGAATAGCTTTGCCATATGTGGTAACTATAGAAAAAAGCACAAACACAGTTTTATCTATTAGACGTAACTATAGTCAAGACGATAAGACTAAACAAAAACGCCAACACTTTGTGCATTATGGTTATGTCCCTGGTTTTGGTTTTTACCACTTTGGTTTAATACACTTAATAGGTGCGTTTGCTAAATCAGGTACTATGATATTAAGACAATTAGTTGATGCAGGTACACTATCTAACTTACCAGGCGGGTTTAAGTCTAGAGGACTTAGAATCAAAGGTGATGAAACACCAATATCCCCTGCTGAGTTTAGAGATGTAGATGTACCATCAGGTAGCATTAGAGATAATATATTACCACTCCCTTATAAAGAGCCAAGTCAAGTTTTAAATTCATTGATGAATCAAATTATTGATGAAGGTAGAAGGTTTGCTAGTGCAGCTGATTTAAAAGTTTCTGATATGTCAGCTAATGCTCCTGTAGGAACAACACTTGCTATCTTAGAAAGAACATTAAAAGTTATGTCTGCGGTGCAGAGCCGTATTCACTATGCTATGCGACAAGAGTTTAGATTACTCAAAGGTATTATTAGAGATTTTACTCCTGCTGATTATGCCTATACACCTGAGACAGGTTCAAGAATGGCTAAACAAAGTGACTACGATAAGGTAGAAGTTATACCTGTCAGTGACCCTAATGCTGCAACTATGTCACAAAAAGTAGTTCAGTACCAAGCAGTCATGCAGTTAGCACAACAGAATCCAGATATCTACGACATGATAGAACTTAACCGTCAGATGTTAGATGTGCTGGGTGTTAAGAATGCAGAAAAACTAATACCACAAAAAGATAATATGAAACCTATGGACCCTGTTACAGAGAACATGAATATTATTAACAGTAAACCTGTGAAAGCATTTATTTATCAAGACCATGAGGCACACATTAAAACTCACTTAGCATTTATTAACGACCCTAAAATTAGAGAACTTATAGGACAAAGTCCAAATGCTAATAAAGTATTTGCAGCGATGGAAGCACATATCGCAGAACATATTGCCTTTGCATATAGAAACAAAATTGAAGAAGAGCTTGGAGCTCCTCTACCACCGCCAGGTGAACCATTACCTGAAGATGTGGAAGTTGAACTATCTAGACTTGTTGCTAAATCAGCTGACCAATTACTACAGAAAAATACAGCTGAAGCTAAACAAGAGCAGATTGCTCAACAACAGCAAGACCCATTAATACAAATGCAACAACAAGAGCTTCAAATTAAACAAATGGAAGCTCAAGCAAAAGCTAAGAAAATGACAGATGATGCTGCTATTGATGCAGCGAGACTCCAGTTAGAAAAAGCAAAAATGGAGTCGCAAGAAAGAATCGCTGGTGCCAAGATTGGTGCTGACGCAGTCAACCAACAAAAAGAGTTGGATGCAAAAGAATTTATGGAAGGCACTAAGTTAGGTGCTGAAGCCGTAAAGCAACAGAAGGAACGTAATAATACGCAAACTTAAAAACAGGAGAGAGAAATGGACGAAACGTTAAAAGTTCTCGCTAGTCAATTAGGCGAGGAAGAGCAACGCATGAAAGACGATATGGCACAAGGTAGAGCCGAAGAGTACGCACAATACATGCACGCATGTGGTGTTATCAGAGGCTTTCAAATAGCTCAAGGTCTTATTGCTTCTATGATGAGAAATATGGAGGAAGACGATGAGTGAAATACAAACCCCAACTAAAGAAATAGTATCTGCATCTGGTGCACCTATAAATACACCAAAAGTAGATACACAAGAAACTAGACCCACTCAGTTACCTGATGTCCAAGGCTATCGCATATTATGCATGGTCCCGCAGGTAGATGAAGCATACGATAGTGGGTTAATCAAATCAGATAAAACTAGAAATATTGAAGAGCATTCAACAGTAGTTTTATTTGTAATGAAGTTAGGAGATATGTGTTACTTGGATAAAGACAGATTTCCTACAGGTCCTTGGTGTAAAGAAGGAGACTTTATTATAGCTAGGGCATATTCTGGAACTCGAATCAAGATACACGGACAAGAGTTTCGCATTATTAATGACGACACAGTAGAAGCCGTAGTGGATGACCCACGTGGCTACGAACGTGCATAACATGGAGAGCAAACATGGCAAAGATAATCAATGAAATCCCTGATGAACTAGAGATGGAGGGAGAGGAAGTTGAGGTAAGGGCTAGTGAATCTGAAAAGGTTGCTTCTGAGGAGAAGACAGGTGACGTTGAAGTTGCTGAAAAAGCTCCTAAAAAAGAAGCTGAACCTGAACAGTTGGAGTTAGATTTTGATATTGAGATTGAAGATGACACTCCTAAAGCTGATAGAAACAGAGACCCTTTACCTGAGAATATTAAAGAAGAGCTTGAAGCTGATACTTTAGATGAATATTCAGATAGAGTAAAAAACAGAATGTCACAACTTAAAAAAGCATGGCATGACGAAAGACGTGAGAAAGAAGCTTCTCAAAGACGTGAAAAAGAAGCTAGTAGAGTTGCAGCACTTTCTGTGCAAGAAAATCAAAAGCTTAAAGAAACCCTTTCATCAGGAGAAGAAGATTATATTAAGACTCTTCAAGATAAATATGCAGGTGATTTAGCTGTTGCTCAAAGAGAGTACAGAGAAGCTTATGATGCGGGTGATAGTGAAAAATTAGTAGAAGCTCAAACTAAAATGAACGAAGCTCAATATAAACTTGGACAAGCTCAAGATAGAAAGCCTCAATTTGCTAAAGAGACTTTACAAACTGAAGCAAATGCGGTATCTTCAGAGCAAGAAACAGTTAGACCAACGGTTCCACAGCCAGATGCAAAAGCTCTTGCTTGGCAAGATAAAAACAAATGGTTTGGACAGGACGAAGAAATGACTTCATTGGCATTAGGACTGCATGAGAAATTAGTTAGAAGAGGGGTAGACCCATCGTCTGACGAATATTATCGTAGTATTGATAGTACTATGCAAAAACGATTCCCAGAAAATTTTGGGACTGATACGTTGGAAGAGGCTAAACCTGCCCAACGCAAACCTTCAACTGTAGTTGCTCCAGCAACAAGGTCAACTGGCCCTAAAAAGGTTAGATTGACAAAAACACAGTTAGCTTTAGCAAAGAAATTCAAGCTAACACCAGAGCAATATGCACGCGAACTAATTAAAACGGAGAATACAAATGGATAACAAAGCTAAAAGTCGTACAAGTAGAGAAGCAGTAACTCGTGAAGATACTGATGTTCGAAACAAAGTATGGGAACCTCGTTCAACGTTACCAGAAATCAAGCATCAAGCTGGATGGGCGTATCGTTGGGTCCGAGTATCATTATTGAATGATGCTGATAATCTAAATGTATCCTCACGTATGCGTGAAGGCTGGGAGCCTGTGAAACATTCAGACCACCCAGAAGTAAATTTACCAGCAGACCCTAACTCAAGATTCAAGGACGGTATA